>WOR8_10001932_pt1 | contig 35447 bp, 31 predicted proteins | sample DeeMarSeWOR38_10_FD_19890 | JGI IMG/M metagenome (IMG submission 19890) | reverse complement strand
CTTTTGCTGGTATTATATTGACTGTTTTCATAATTTCAAGCACAGTTCTTGAAATTAATGCTATATATCAAAAATAAATTAAAAATCCTTATTCCAAAATAAATAACAGTATATTCACCATTCAAATAGTATCGATAGAAGCTGTTATCAAAGCGTCCACAGCCAGATTTATAGAGGCCAATAGAGCGTCTAATGGCATGTGAGAAGCTGCTGTTTGATCGAATAGTATCGAGGCCCGGGCCTCAAATTCCTCATCGCCGCGCCAGATCACAATGGTAAGCGGTAAACGAGGTAATATATACAGCGAAATCGATGCATCGCCAAATTCACATTTTTCAGCATTGAATTGCTCTGATGCATCCAGTAATGCTTGCGGACGTTCACCAAAAGCTTCCTCCAGTTTTTCGGTAGGAAGTTTATGTACGCCCCGGAAGAAAAACTGTCCACCAGGCAGCGTTTCGTCTTTTACCAGTTTATTGGCGAGGGGAATTTCTTTCGAATTTATTAAATAAGCCAAAACGCACAGTTCTTCAAGGAATGAAGCCAGTTGCGGAGGCGAATCTTTATTGTTGGAATATATCTTTTTCTCTATAAGATCAACTATATATTCAACATTAATAAGTTTAATAATATAGTGTTGTTTATCTCTTAAATACTTACAGATTGCCCGCTGTGCCGTTTCGGCGCCATCGAGCTTTTGAAGTTGTTCCCAAAGACCTTCGTTAGACATTAGATTTTATTTTAGTTCTTTTCTGAAATTCTTCGTATTCCGCCATTGTATTTAAGTTCACCAGATTTAAACCCAGTTCAACTTTTTTTACATTACACAAGTTAAAAGCATCACTTATTTTACGCCCGCCTGATGACAGAACCTCATTTATAGCATTTAGTGCACTTTTACGATAGACCGCAAACAATGGTTCGTATTTTCCATCACTTGTGACCGGAACAATGATATCCGCATCGCTGTTGACTGCTTCGTTTATAATTCTTCTGACATCTCTAAGCTCTATTTGTGGAATATCGCACGCTATCCCGAAATTAATTTCGTTGTCCGAAGCTTCAAGAGCCGAAGCTATCCCCATTAATGGTCCCTGCTCAGGTATTTTGTCATGGACTATCTGAAAGTCGAGAAACCTAAACTTGTCCACTTCATTGGTGCTAATAAGTATCTGCTCGAAACAAGCGGAAAGTTGTTCACATGTTCTTTCTATGATTGGCCTGCCCTCAATTTCCAGCAGACTTTTGTCTGTTCCCATTCGCCGGCTACCCCCCCCTGCCATGAGTATTGCTGTAGCTTTTTCCAGAAGTACCCATTTCCCATCGACAAGTTTTATCCAGTTGAGGTTTAAATCGAAATTGCCACTGTCAGAGATGACAATTCTATCAGCATATTCTCTTACCAGCTCAGCAGACTTTTTCCATGAGTCCGAGTCATTGTTTCTGGCCATCAGAAAAAGCCCAGGTTCTACTACCTGTCGAAGCGAATTTGATTCACAGATTGAAACCGCCTTTGGGCCGATTACATCCAGCATGGCATTTATGCCCTCGACAAGGTGCTCTTTGAGAACACGAATCCAGAAAACCCGGCTGGCCCCTGCTGCAAGAAGCCTTGCTGTGTCTTTATCTGAAGTCTTGCTGGTTTCTTCTGTTATGCAAAAGTTCCCTTCAAGCGAGGAGCATACGCCGCAACCTTCGCCGCCGCGAGGGCACTGTCCGTCTTTATTCTTTATCGTGGTGACTTTTATACCAGTGATATTATGGTTTTTGCCGAATTTTCTTAGAAGTACACGAGCCAGCTCGGTCTTGCCGACATTTGTCCCAGCAGAACCTATCATTAACATTCCATCAAGCTTGATCATGTTGTTTCTCGCTGTAATTGACGGCAATCTCTGAGCATCCCGATGACTTTGTCGATGGATCCAGGTTCATTAGCAGCAAGATTTCGACAGGGAAAATCTATGTACGTTTGCCGAACCTCGTCTGTCAATTCCTGCCGAACGACAAGAAGTATAAGAGCATCGCTTACAGTGATTAACGAATCTACATTATTACGCCAGACTTGACCACTCAGTTCCAAAGGCCCGAACTCATCAACAATGACAAGGTCGGCGGTTTTTGTTGCCGTTGTGCTTAATGCGGCGTTTCCGAATTCTATTCCTTTGGTAAAGAATGTGAACCGCCCTGTTTTGCGCCTTGTCAGAGAAATTCGATTTTCATTTCTCAAATCAACAGCGTCAAATCCGATCATTTCCCCCTCATTATATATGGAAGGAGCCAACAGTCCGGCAACATTGAATCCTTCGCTGTGTGCGATTTTGACAAGGTTGGCCACACTGGTTGTTTTCCCGGAGTGTTTTTCCCCAAACCACAATATAAGTTTATTAGGAATCGATACCATCGATGATTAAACAATAAATGCAATTATGCTGAAAATCCACAAACCGATGGTGACGGCCAATACACTGCTCGGAACAAACTGCAGCTTCAGATTAAAAGGCCCGGTATAGTTTGCTTTGATTTGTGTGCCGAGCCGAAAACATACCGGCACCAGAATTGCGCTGCCCAAAGCAGCCATACTGCCGCTGATGAGTATATGTTGCAGCACGGCGGCAAATCCTCCCTGCACCCAGTGCTCATACCGGAAGACGTATGTAATCATTAAAGCAAATAATGCGTAGTTCAAATAAACGGCCGCCGCCACGGACAGCGACCGGTTCTTAATCTTAAGCACATTCAAAAACAAGTCGTAGTACACACCCATAAATAGGATTCCGAGAAGATGGCAGAAAAAGAACGGGACATTTAGAAATTTGTACAGCATCGCACATGCGGCGATAAGTGTTGCCGTGCCGATTTGAGGGAAATATACATGGGCAACAGCCATTATGACAAAGCCAATAATGGTTAAGGGAACCGAAGCATAGGGGAGATTTGCACTGTACAAAGCGTCACCAAGAACGGCTTCTGAGATGCCCCACAATCCACTGAAAAACAATATTCCCAAAATGTATTCTTTTTTCATTGTGTCATTCCTTAAAATGAACCAATTGTTTGCTCCTATTTACCTTCGAGCCAGTGTTCGGTGAAAATCCCCAAGTCCAGGAAATCCACATCACAGTCACCATCGAGATCAGCTATTTGTTCGATAGTAAAATCCTCAGTACTCGTCGTGAGCAGTTGGTAATAGTCGTAAATAAAACCATCCTGCTCGCCACTATATTGTTCCAGGATTCCGGTTACGCCGCAGAAGTTTCGGCCCTGCTCTATATTCGGGTGATATATCAGGCCTTTGTCCTTGCCGGCATTCATGTAGTCGGAAGCCCAACAGATAAGATTCGGATTGGCATTGCTTGCAAGTATGTAGTTGTCATAAGCCTTCCCATAACCGGTATCCTTAACATTAACGTTGATGACTTTAATCAACATTGCCTCATATTTTTCGGCACTATAATCGGAGACAAACCATGAGTCAAGGTCCTCAACCGGTGCTGCTATTTCATCAATTGTGACAACCAACGGCTTGGGCAACGGATTATTTGTGCTGATTATCGAATAGCCAGGATTATTGTCTCCTATGTATTGCAAAAAAGTCGTACCTCTGTTGTCTTCGACTTCAACGTTGGTAAAAGAAATCCAATCCCCGATATTTACATCCGTAAAAACTCCAGTGCTAAATAAATCTTTCACCTGGATAGCACCCCAGCCGTCAGGGTAGTTCGGGTCCTGGATAATAAGTCTCGGTCTTCCTGTGGGAGGTATATGAGTCACTATTCCACCGAGACAATCTACAATATTGCCGTGCTGGGAACTGGTGCCGTTGGCATCAGCAGTGTACTGGATTTCATAGATTGACAGTTCTACTGCCTGTGAGGAGCCAACCGGCATGAATACGGATATTACAATAATCATCATTACAAGCATTCTTTTCATCATTCTTCCTTTCTTAATTCTTACGGATACCAATCTGAGTCACCGAGCGGTGGCACCTCCAGATCATCTGGCCATTGTGATTTCCAAACCGAGGGTACCCACTGGACATGAGAGTCACAATAGAGAATCGAGCCTCCCAAAACTCCGCCGGGCCTGGCGTGGCGTGCGCTGAAAGCTTTGGGATAGCTGCCGCAGTATTTTCCCGCCGTCGCGTTATATTGCCTGCCGCTGTAGCCTTTTGCCGGATCGAGCAATTGGTCGAACAGCAAGATTAGACGAGCCGGATTTTTTATAGTCGTCGTTTTCAGGAAGCTGGGCATGTGCCAATCCGTGCCCTCGCTTCCGTAAGGGGCCCAGCAGTTCTCGTCGAGTTCAAGGCAGGAATTCATAGCGTATGAAAAATAACCACTCTTCTTGGGCCTGTATTTATAATTCTTGTCCGGCGCCAATTCGGCGCTGGGGCACTGAAATATTGTATTTTTGCCGGGCTTGTGCCAGTAATCGAAATGGTGCCAGGGCTCTTCACCCATCAGTGGCGGCAGTACATCGATCCAGCCGAAATAATAGTCTGCCAGTTCGGCTTCTGTTTGCGGATTGCTCGGAGTGCGGTCACGGCCGTCAATGTGTGGGTAATAACCATCGTTTTCCACGGTGTAGGTTTCGAAGGCCAATCCCCATTGCCGCAGCCGGCTTTGGCAAACGGTTTGTTTGGCAATCGACCTGGTTCGGCCCAGTGCCGGTAAGATAAGACCTATCAACAGAGCAATAATGGATATAATGACCAGCAATTCAATAAGGCTGTAAGCAGAACGGAATATGCGCCTCGCTGCTGTGCTCATTTTAGCAATCCCTCTATGCGTTTTTCATAAGACTTTCCGAGTGCTTTTTCTACATCAGCGCGAAATTTCGAATACGCTTTGACCCACTTTTTGCCTTCACTGGTCAGAACAGTCCTGCCACCCCTATTTCCTCCTCGCTGTTTTTCCACTAAAGCTACCTTTAAAGCTTTCTGTGCTTTGTTCAAGTCACCCCATGCTTTTCGATAGCTTATCCGCAGCGATTCACTTGCAGCACTCAATGAGCCCGTCCTGTCGATGGCCTGGAGCAGTCGCCATTTGCCGTCGCCGAAAACACCTTCGATGTTTTTACTGCTTAGCCAGAGCTTGCACCTTGCTCTTAATCTCTTCATTTTCCTAATCCTCTGATTATTATGCAAAGCAGCCAAGCTGACATTTACAGATTCTTATATTGTGCTGATTGCAGATATTCCCGATCTCGATAATTTTCGTCTCATAATGTCTCGCCAGTTCAAAAGCCTGGGCACATGTCAGTTGCTTGCGGCCATTAGATTCTCTGCTTTTTTTGACTGATTTAAGAATGGCATCGGCTAATTGTTCTTTTTTGTCCATTTTTGTTTATCCATCATATCAAAATTGGTTATGCACACCTCGACATATCGGCTATTGGTAAATATAAACGCCCATTAAGTCTTATGTCAATAAAAATAACATCTCGGAATTTTAACCACCTGATGCAGGCCGGGGATTATACAAAATCCATGCTTACACTACGGACGCGTCCTTCGGTGCTGCTGGAGATTTTGCAATCTCCCTTATAAAAAACAGCCATCATCGCTTTATTTTCAATTAGCACTTCGGCACTAAAACCCTCAATACCATTTTGCCGGGCAAGTTTTATAAGTAACTTAAACATGAATGTCCCGATGCCGCGGTTTTGCCATTCATCCTGGACGACAAAGGCCACTTCAGCGCGGTTTGTTCGAGGATCGATAAAGTACCTGCCAATAGCAATAATCCTGTCACCGTCGGCTTCGGGGATAGTACCAACGATGGCCATTTCGCTTCGATAGTCTATGTACACAAAGTTTTGAATTTGTTTCTGTGGCACTCTCGTAATGTGTGACATGAACCGGTAGTACTTGGTTTGTTCCGAGAGAGACTGGAAAAGTCCACGAACACGGTTCTCATCGGTTGGGTGCATCGGTCGAATGTTAATCAGAGTTCCGTCATCGAGAACAAACCTTGCCTTCAATTCAGGCTGTAGTATATGAATTCTGCCTTCCACGTCGGTCAGGCTTGAGTTGACAAGATTCATACTGATCGCTTCTTTGAGAAGATTTTCACGATAATCAGGATGTGCTATGCTTATCAGCGCCATGGCACGTTCCTGGAGGCTCTTGCCGTTTAAATAGGCTACTCCGTATTCGGTTACTACATAATGCACTTCTCGGCTGGTAGCGACAACTTCCGCCCCCCTGCTCAAACATGACACAATCTTCGAAGCAGCACCATCTTTGACCGTAGATTCAAGCGCGATTATTAATCTGCCGTTTTTTGTTTTTGCCGTACCATGTACGAAATCCGCACGCATGTCGATGCCTGAAACACCATGCTGGGGTGTTAGTGCACAGACCTGGCCGGATAGATCCACTTCTTCGGCAGTAACTACAGCAATCATGTTTTGTTGCTGAGCAATCACACTGGGATCACTGACGCTTTCGGACGGACGGAAGGAAAAGATCGGATTTTTATCTACGTAATTGTAAAGCCGTTGTGTACCAAGGCACATACTACCGACGACCTTGCCTCGATCGACGCTCTTATGCATACCGGTTACCACTTTTGATTCGAGAAGTTCAATAATACCGTCACCGATAACTTCTGCATGAATTCCCAGGTCGTGCTTGTTTTTCAAAAACTCGGAGAGCGCCAGAGAGACTCCACAGATTCCGAGTTCAACCGTCGAGCCATCCGAAATTAATGCTGCAATATATTCGGCGATTGTGTGCGATGTTTTCTTTGTTTTGGGCAAAATAACATAGGGCATGGGAGCTTCGCCGGCTACAAGCATATCAATATTGTAAATGTGCAGCATACTGTCGCCCATTGTCCACGGCATCTGGGGATTAACCTGGGCAATGACAAGTCCGGCGGCTTCAACCGCGCTTTTTGTCACGTCGACTGATACACCCAGCGAGCACATCCCTTGTTCGTTAGGTGGTGTTACCTGTATCAGAGCAACATCGATCGGCAACCGTCCCGACTTGAACATTCTTGGAATATCGGACAAAAACACCGGAGTATGTTCACTGTGCCGGGTTTGTAGCTTATCATCAGCCCACTCGGCTGAAAAGAAACGGTTAAGCCGAAAGTGCTCGGAAAGCTCCGCATGACGAAAGATCGGTTCCGAAAGTGTCAGCAACTGGATGATCTCGATATCTTCAAGCTTCTCGGCCCTGGCCAATAGTGCATCCACCAGTATTTGAGGCTGGCCGCAACCTGAACCAATAAAAACCCGGTGCTCCGGCCTTATCCTGGAAACGGCTTCATCTGCCGAGACGACCATTTCCTTATATTGAGCAAGCCAGTAGCTATGAGATGTATTGTAATTATCTTCAGTCGGGACCACTTATTCACCATCAGTTCGCGAAAGGGAAATCCGTGCATCTACAACAACCGCTCCTGTGCCGGCCCTGCCTACGATGTACGGATCGATGTTGAGTTCCTTGATATGTGGAAAGTCCGTTGAAAGCTGACTTATTCGCTGCAGGCCGTAGACAATAGCGTGAATATCGACATCAGCCTGACCTCTGGCACCCTTCAGAAGCGCATATGAACGACTTTCCGTGAGCATTTGCATTGCTTCTTCGCCCGAAACCGGCGCCAGGTAGCACGATGTTGTGTCCAGACGGTCGATAAAAGTGCCGCCCAATCCAAACATCAATATAGGGCCGAAGCGTGGATCGGACACCATGCCCATGACGGTATGCAATCCTTCGGTGGCCATCTTTTCAACGTAAATGCCGCTGAGCCTTGCTTCGGGCGCACGCCGGCTTACGCGCAGTGAAAGTAAATCGAATGTGTCCCGCACTTCTTCGGAACTGGATATGCCTAATTTGATGCCGCCAACGTCCGATTTGTGCAGAACGTCAAGTGACACAATCTTCATCGCGACGGGGAAACCTATGCGTTTTGCAATATCTACCGCCTCTTCCGGAGAGCCTGCCAATTGACCGTCCGGCACCGCAAAATCGTACGCCCGGAGAATCTCTTTCGTCTCAACTTCTCCGACCTGCATGAGATTTGCTTTGAGCTGGCGTGTAACGATTCGTTCGACTAAGCGAAGATTCACGGGGAACCGGGTTACAACCCGCTCCGGCATGCTGTGCCATTGTTGATATTTCCGCATTGCGGACAGTGCCGCCACCGCCCTTCCTGGCGACGGATAGATCGGCAAGTTTTTATCAACCATCTTAATATGTTCGATCCTTGCCTCATCGCTGCCCATCAGCACCATCAAAATCGGCTTGTCGCTGTCGGCCTTCTGCGCTATCGAGCGAGCGGTTTCAGCAGGCTGTGTCATCGAGTGCGGCGTCAATATAACAATTACTGCATCGACCTCTTCATCATCTTGAGCGGCATCGACAGCCATCGAATATCGTTTCGGGTCTGCATCCCCCAGAACATCAATCGGATTGTATGCAATTGCCGCCGGGGGCAGTTGCTGCTTGAGCAGTTCGACGTGGTCTTCCTTGATTTTGGAAAGCCTCATGCCGAACTGTTCAACCGCATCGGCAGCAAGTACCGCCGGGCCGCCGGCATTGGTTATGACCGCAACCCTGTCACCTTTAGGGCACGGCTGCGTTGAAAAAGCTGCTGTACAATCGAAAAGAGCATCGAGGCTTTCGACGCGAATCACACCTGCATGCCTGAACGCCGCGGCATAGGCGGTGTCGGCCCCGGCTATCGTTCCCGTATGGGCCGAAGCTGCACCGATTCCGGCCTTGGTAGTCCCCGCCCGCAGCAGAATAAAGGGCTTGGATGAGGTCACCTCGCGGGCCGCCTTCAAGAATTCCTTGCCGGAAATGATGCTCTCTAAATATCCTACAACCACTGTAGTTTCGTCGTCTTTGGCGAACGACTCAAGAAAGTCCACCTCATTCAAATCTGCTTTATTGCCGAGGCTGACGACCTTTGCCAGGCCGAGTCCGTGGGCCGAAGCCCAGTCCAGCATAGCACTGCAGAGCGACCCGGACTGTGAGATGACCGATATCCCCCCCGGCTTTGGCAAATGCTTTGAAAATGAAGCGTTCAGGCGGATACTCGTATTAATTACGCCGAAACAGTTGGGGCCGAGCAGCGGAATTTTAGCATCGCCGCAAAGTTTCGCAATCTGTCTTTGTATCTGGGCTCCCTCTTCTCCGCACTCTGCGAAGCCGGATGAAGTTACCGCTATCGCCTTGACGCCGGCCTTGATTGAGCTAATCGTGGCCTCTACGACCAGCGGGGCCTGCACGGCAATGATACTCAGATCGACCTTGCCGGGGCACTTGCGTACATCCTTATAGCATTTCAGGCCCAGAATTTCGTCCGCAAAAGGATTGACCGGAAATATTTTACCTTCGAAGCCGGCGTTAAGCATGTTGCCGACTATTTCGTGCCCCACCTTGCCGGGCGTGCGTGATGCCCCGATTACAGCAACGGATTCAGGATAGAAAAGTGGTTTCAGCATTTTTAGCCCATATCCTTTAGAAAAGTTTTAAGTTTAAAACTTTAAGCTTTAAGTTTCTCTATCTTATATCAACCTCCGGGATTATACCAGTGTATTCCTGAGAAAGTATCACGTAGGATGGGCAAATTTTTGCCCATGCTGTTAATATAAAATGATTCGATCAGCTTAATTCACGTATTTAATATTGCCAATTCATTTCGATGAGAGAGGTAAATAAGTAAGATGTCCCCCGATTTCTGTCCGATTTCGCGAAAGGTATGAGCCGTGGTGTTAAAATCACGGCTCTTTTTTGACTTACCGAGATGGAGTCATATGTTGTAACTAAAGGAGCAGTGGGCTTACTTGCTCCTCCCACCACTGATTTAGTACGTCTTTGTCTCCCAAATTTGATAGGCAATATGCAAATACGACCAGATAAAAAGTTGATGCCGCCACTATGAAACAAGCTGTTGTCTCTTTTCTTTCTGGTTCTTTGGAAAAAAAGGATTCTTCCTCGATGCTAAATCGTTCCCAAACCTTAAGGTTGGGATGGGCTGCTGCACAACATATCCGATATAGAGGATAAAGTGGTGGTAAAGGAGCTTGATTAGGCAACTCAATTTCTTCTATCCTTTTATACAGACTATCTGGTTTTTTGACATCAAGTTTTTCCCTCGCGGTTTTCGCTTCCTCTGCCTTACTTTCAAGTATATTACTTTTATCTGGGTAAAGTTTCGCTAAACCTTCAAGAAGACATGCTTCTTGCCTCAAAGCTTCTCCGACAATAACTCTGAGTCTATCTTCAATTTTGTCTTCGTCTGCCACAGCCCATAGCAAATTCAGAGATGCCTCAAGAAACCACCGAGACAATGCTATTGAGGCGTTAGGTTTCCCTGCTATGAGCATATCATAAGAACCATCAACGTATTCCATTGCTTCCTGTAGAAGATATTCCGCTGTCAGAACTCTTTCCTCGTTGGGTGGTGTGTTGTTTTCACGATATGTTCGTATTTCCTTAAGAGCATCTTCAAGAAGTTTGCATGACAGAGTCTTAAGAGTTTTGATGTCCTTGGAACTGTTCATGGTATCTAAAAACCTCATTAGCCAATTTTTTGCCTTTTCCATCATTCCCCAAATTCGCTCCATATCAACTCTCCTTCAAATTTCAGTTTTATAGTACGATAGTTCTGTTTTAATTTCAATATCTCCCTACTGGTTCAAAATGCTACTTTATAGGAAACAGAGGAAAAACCTAAAAAGAACCTTTATCACCCCTCAAATCGACTAACTCAGACAGGTTGGAGCGGATGAAAAATGCACGAATTACATTATAATTGCACTTGACAAGTTCATGGTGAAATATTAACATATTTCAGCTTCGGATATTCCTCATTGACTCTGGACGGAAGGTTCTTTGATATAATACGAGACATATATGGCTGGGCCCACAGCCAAAGGGTGAGGTCATTTTGGCACTCGCCAACCTGACGCGTGCTATATAGTGGGTATGGGACATGTCCTTGTACGCAGATACAGGTGTTTAACCCACGCGTATGTGGATGGGTCGTGAATAAATGGGCAGCGGCGCAACCAAGCACTTAGCTTAATCCACGCGTTTGTGGATGGATCTGAGCAAGATTGAAGAAGCGATATGAATATTGAGTTTAACACACGCGTGTGTGGATGGGTCATGGGCAGGCAGGATTCCATCTCGCTTGTTGAGCGAGTTTAATCCGTACGTGTATTGTTTTGTAATGTGCTATCAAAGAGCTTACATCAATAACGGTGAAAGGAGTTTATCTTCTAATGGCGAAGTATCACACTCGGACTATCAAGTTGAAATTAAATGTCATTGACGAGGATAGAAAGTCCGCGTGGAGACGTATCCGCCAAATCAATAACGACGCTTGGAGAGCAGCAAACTGGATAGCCAGTGGACAGTATTTGAATGACCAGCTTGTTCGTCGCATATATGCCCGGAAGAAAATTGACCCAAAGGACGAGAAGGCTGTCCAAAATATAGAAGAAGATTTCAAGAAGTTTTTCGGAACTAAGAGACAAGCCACGACAGAGCGTGACATTAAAGAAGCATATCCGGATTTGCCGCCTTGTGTAACTAATCCCTTGAACCAAGTAGTTGTGGCGAGCTACGGGAAAGAGAAACGAGACATGCTTTCGGGTCAACGTTCTCTCCGAACCTACCACAAGGGAATGCCTGTTACTACAACAAAGGTTTCGATAGAGTTTTCTGAAAATGAGGAAGGAAAACATCATGTCACATGGAAACTCGGACGTAAGGAACATATTAACTTTGAGATTTTCTACGGCAGAGATAGAGCAAACCACCGACTGACAGTTCAACGAATTCTTGAAGGCAAAGACGATTACTCTGCTCCGCAGATTCAGCTCAAAGACCGTGACCTATTCCTGTTATTGCCTGTAAAAGAACCACAACGGGACATCGAACTTGACAAAGAATTATCTGTCGGGGTCGATTTGGGTTTAGCAGTTCCAGCCTATATTGCATTATCAAAGGGGCCTGCTCGGAGAGCTATCGGTTCAAAAGATGATTTGCTGCGTACCCGGATGCAGATGCAGTCAAGAACACGACGACTTCAAAGGAGTGTCAAATCTGCTCAGAGTGGTAAAGGCAGAGAAAAGAAAACAAAGGGACTGACACGCATCAAGGAAAAGGAGAAAAACTTCGTCAAGAGCTATAACCACTATATAAGCAAGGAAGTTGTGGATTTTGCTGTTAAGAATCGTGCCGCCACTATCAAAATGGAAATGCTGGAAGGTTTTGGTGGCGATGAGAAGAAAGCGTTTGTTTTGAGGAACTGGTCTTACTTTCCATTACAGACCATGATTAAATATAAAGCAGAACGTGTCGGCATAAAAGTAGTCTCAATTGACCCGTATCATACGAGCCAGACCTGTTCAAGCTGTGGACACTACGAAGAAGGACAGCGTAAATCTCATACAGAGTTTGTATGTTCTAAATGTGTCGAAGAAATTCAAGCAGACTATAATGCTGCTCTAAATATTGCACGTTCGGAGAAGACTGTGACGAAGAAGGAGCAGTGTGAGTATTACAAGATAAATCAGGCTGCTCAGCAGTAGTGAATAACAGGGACGTACCCTCTTATTGATACTATCTCGTTTTCCTAAAATAACTTGCTTCCCTAAGATGTCCTAATTTATCCCCCATACAATTGGTTTCCGTATAACATCCCAAGCCTCTTGACATAAAATAAGAAATCACAAACAACACTGTTGCCGCTTCAAAGCTGTTACGTCCGCCGTGTTTAATTATAGATGGTGATTGCACACAAACAAGAAAAAATACATGAATTTCTTTACCACGAAGAACCCGAAGGGGCATGAAGTCTTTTTTATTATCAACTATTTATTGTTATTTCTTAGTGTTTATTGGTGTTAATTTGTGGTTTGTATTATGGTATCTGCATGGGCAGCGAAGCTGCGCCATCCTACCTGTTTTTTATTGATTATTTGTTTTCTTCTCGGTGTACTCTGTGCCTCTGTGGCACCTGGGATTTTCTATACCTATGGCATAAATTTTCTATTTTTTTTATCTACGTAATCTGCGTTTATCTCAATATAGATCCTTCGGCTGCGCTGAGGACGCCTGTGCGCGCAGGCCCGAACGGCGCGGACCGCGTGCTCGGCGATAAAGAACGCCGTGTCACGGACATTTTCCCAAAATTCGACGGAATTTGCCCGCTTTTTGGGATTGGGGTTCGTAGAATGTATTAGTTGGTAGTTCATAGTACGGAGATTGGATGGATTCCCGTTTTCACGGTAATGACAAACAACAAATATCCGCGTGATCCTTCGGCTCCGCTCAGGACGGCGTCTGCGATCATCTGCGGTTAATAAGGTTGAAAAAACAAAGCCAATTTTCTCGTTCTCCGTAAGGAGTCCCAAGGACAGCATACAAACCGTCTTGATGATATATACGCTATGTCGCAATGCAAGGTAGCTGTTAATGCCACTAAGTAATTTACTTATGTATATTGTGAGAAGGATTTGAAAAAAGAAAACCAATTAGTCGAGCATTGCCCGGAAATTCTAAGCACAAAGCTCTAAATCCTAAACAAAATGAAAGGAATTTGAAAAAACAAAGCCAATCGCCGTCCTTTGGCCGGAAATCCGAAGCATTAAGCTCTAAATCCTAAACTAATTGGAAGGACATAATTTGTATTTCGAGGCCTATCAGGACTTTTTGGCCGGTGCCTTTTTCTTTGCCCCGGTAGCAAGACCGGACATTATCTTTTTGGCGTTGGTTCTCTTTTCGGGTGAGCCATCCATATCGACGTAGGCATCTACCAGCTCTAAAAGTTTGGCATCGGCGGGGCTTTCGCCGTAATGGCGGGTAACATCAGCAAAAGCGGCATCAAGACCGTATTCCATCGCCCTGGCGACATATGCCCTGCAGACTCCTACAGAGCGAGCCGGGATGCCAAACATGGCCATGCTCGTGTAGAGCAGACAGTGACATTTTTTCGTTGTCGAATCGCTTTTTATGTTTTTTATGATTCTAAACGCTTTATATGTTTGACTGGCAACGCCCGGTTTTTCCGGCAGGTCTTTCATCAAAGGAGTGGTGCCGGAGTCGAAAAATATCTGCTCGGGCTTGAAGTTATATTCAGTTACCGCTTTGTTAACGATCTGTTTAGCCTTATCGGTTGCTTTGTCAATTTCAGTAGCATCGTTATCGGCAAGCGGATAAATCATGCTGAAGTCATGCTGCTTTTTGAATGTCAATATTGTGTTATTTGAAGAGAATTTTATTGGCCCAACCAATGGCGGTGACATATGATCCCCGGAAACGTACCATTCTTTAAGACCTGCAATCAGGGCTTCTTCATGCTGACTTTCGATGCATACCGGCACACCTTTACCGAGCTTGCGGACCAATTTGACGTATGGCAGTATAATTTCCGCTGCCGTATCCGGGTCGTTCTTGGCCAGGGCATCGATATTGACCGCAATGTATGCAGCTCCTTCGGCTGCCTGTGTGAGAATAAGGCTTTTGAGGAAATTCAATGTCCCGGTTGGGCTTTTCGCTTTACCGATAGAATCGTTTAATTGCTTCATGGCCGTGCATGTCACCGGATTGTAAGCGTTTAACATGTCGCCGATAGAAATCAACGGAGCGGTTTTTTTATGGTCCTTGCCGAAAAGGTAATTAAGTATCGATGCCGTATCTTCCAGCTCATGCATTCGCGGCTTGTTAATCATAGCTCTTAGTTTTTCTCTGCCCCCGGCTTTTGCCGCAGCTGCGTTGTAGATCAAGTCGCCGATACAGATTCGTTCGAGGTTGTTGCCGCACATACCGTCGACGGTGGAATCTCCGCATGGGGCATTGTCCAGTCCTTTTTCACATCCGCCGATCGAGCAGTATCCGAAATTCTCGTGAAGGTAGCAATCGCCGCAATCCTGGCAATCGAAGGCGAGGTACTTAATAGCACGCTCTATCGCGTAGAAGGACTTATAGCAGAAACCTTTTCCCTTTTTTGTGCCGAAGAGGCCCATGGTGCCGCGAAAGAGCTTGAATCCAGTGTAATCGGGATCGAGAATCGCCCTGTGTACGAAATCAAAGTTTCTCTGACGGAACTTCTTTTTCTTTTGTGTAGTAACTGCCTTTTGGCCGGCGTTTTCGTAAAGATAGAAATTCTCACCGCCGGGCCAGCATAAATTGTCCTTGTGCTTTTCCCAGTCGGAGCCTATCTGGTTTGCAAGCTCGAGTATTTTCGTAAAGATGCCGAAGTCATGCACGCCGCCGACATCCACTCCCGCTGCTCCAAGGTCCCTGTACATAGCGACCTGTTGAGCAGCACGTTCTATATGTTGCTCATACGTTTCGCTTTGCAGCTTGGCTAAAAATTCGTCGCTTACGAAACATCCCGGCAACTTGATATCATGCATAAGTCGAGGTGCGGGTGTTGTCGTGCTGAGCAGATAAACGTTGCCGATCACGGGTATATCTATTGAGTTTTCTTCCAGATATTGCATCAGCTCCCGGGATTTTTTCCAGTCGCAGCCTATCTGCGTAATTAAAAACCGGGCACCACATGCAATCTTCTTTTCCATTTTGTAATATTGCTGCATCTGTGAAGCTTCTGTGTATTTGAATGGCGAGACAGCAGCTCCCGGGCAGAATTGTGGAGTGATATCCCACTGGTCCAGCTTTGCCTTTAGAAACACTTCACAGTTCAATCCTTCAATCATTTGCAGCAGGCCGACAGACTCTATCTCGAAAGAGCCCTTGGCGCTGACCGGCTTGTCCCCGGTAAGTGCGAGAACGGATTCGATATTTCTCGCCCTGTAATTAATCAAAGAGCTTGTGAGTCCATCGGCGTTATGGTCTTTACAGCTAATGTGAGGAATAAAATCCAAATCACCGAGCAATCCCGTTTCAGTAACTCGCGAGAGCACGTCTGACGGCTCAAGATTGGATACGCCTCCCGGATTTTGTGGAACCAAAACACCTGCAAAGTCATAACCTTTCGGAATGGCATCAGGACCGGCTTCTTTGAATCCTGTAAGAAACTTCTCTATGGGAGCAAAGTTGAATCTTGGGCCGGCTGCAAGCTCTCCGACCACGACAAAATTGGAATCCTTGGCTAAACTGGCTGAAAGTCTCTTTTTTGGCATAAAACAGGTCTCCTATTCTTAAAACAGAACTAGGCAATGCGGTTGTTGTCCTAAAAATTTCATAATTTGTACATATATGAGTTCGTTAAAATACAACATTATGACGGAATATGGATCAAATAGCCATTGATTTTTTAGAATATTAATGTGGAAAATCTTGCTCTACTTCTACTTACTCCCGAAGAAGCAGGGACTTAATTCAAAAAATTTATAGTCACCACACTTGACAAACTGTATCGATTTAAGCACAATTAAAGTAGCTTCTCATTATCCATAAAATAAGCTTTTTGGAGGAGAAACTCCATACGGCTTGCAATCAGTATCTCTTATTGAAATTTAGTCAAAGCGCAAAAGGTTGCGCACGATACCGCGAGAAAATACTCATAAATACCTTAAGAGGATATTAAGATGAAAAAAGCATTTCTGTTTGCACTGGTTTTAACATTAACGTCCAGCCTAATTATTAACATTGCCAAAGCAAAGCTTGTTGCATGCGTGGGTGACAGTATAACGTACGGTTCCGGTATTTCAGACCGTCAAAACGATTCCTATCCCGCCCAGTTGAGCAGAATGTTACAAAAATTCGACAACCAGTGGCAGGCACAGAACTACGGAGTAAGCGGGGCAACCCTGCTGAGAAACGGCGACAAACCTTATATCCAGCAAAGCGCTTACAACGAGGCCCTCGCCGCAGAACCTGATGCCGTCATCATTATGTTAGGCACTAATGACTCAAAGTCCTGGAACTGGGTATATAAGGATCAATACGTGTCCGACTACATTTTTTTGATCGATACTTTTGCAGAGCTGCCAAGCAAGCCCGGGATATGGTTATGCAAACCGGTGCCGGCGTTTAATGATAATTTCGGTATCACCAATGCAGTAATCAAAGACGAGATAATCCCAATGATAGACGAGATAGCCCAGCTCAGAGATGTGGAAGTTATCGATTTATATACGCCAATGCTCGGCACATCTTCTATGTTCCCCGATGGAATTCATCCAAACGCCGACGGAGCCAGGCTGATGGCTGGGGCGATTTTTCCATTATCTACTCCCGATCTTAATGAAGATGGAATTGTCGATGCCGCCGACATGTGTATTATAGTTGACCACTGGGGCGAGAACTATCCTTTCTGTGACGTCGGCCCGGCGCCTTTCGGGGACGATATAATAGACGTCTGGGACTTGGTCGTGCTTTCCGAGTATTTGTTTACTTATCCCGGCTCCGTAGCATACTGGAAGCTGGATGAAACCGAAGGCGATATAGCTCATGACAGCGTCGCGGATTGCAACGGCACGCTAATCAGCGGACCTCTCTAGCAGCCGGCCGGCGGCATGGCGGCTGGAGCGCTTCAATTCGATGGTGTTAATGACTATATCAGCACCGATTATGTATTGAATCCGGAAGAAAAGCCGTTTAGCGTTCTTGCATGGATAAATGGCGGCGCACAGGGGCAGGTGATTATATCTCAGACAGATGGTGTTGACGGAACCGGCAATACATGGCTTGGTCTGGATGCTTCGGGTGGAAATCTGATGACCGCATTAGTACCTCCTCCAGTCGGCCGGTTTATTACCATACCGTTGGTATCGGAAACGGCTGTTAACGATGGCCAGTGGCATTATATCGGCTTCGTCTGGGATGGCTCGTACAGGTCTCTTTACGTGGACGGCATTGAAGTCGCCAGAGATGCAAATCCTATAACCCTTGCTCCACTGAAATCCGCAACCGGCGGTTTACACATCGGTGCCGGCGAGAATCTCGAAGACGGCTCATACTTCTCCGGCCTGATCGACGATGTTCGTATCTACAACATAGCCCTGAACGTCGAACAAATCGCGACATTAGCACAATAGAGTGCTTAAATAGCTACTCTTTTGCAAAGGTTTTTTGAAGTCGTACAATGGACAATTCGGTTATTATGCGGTATTCTCTTAGCTATATTTTCATAGATAGAGCTTTCAACAATACACCTTATAAGAGAGCCTGGAGAAAGTTATGCCGGATGAGAATGACGTACCAAATGAACCATGCAGGACCGAGCGACACAGAAAGCATTTATGCAAGTTAGCAAATGAGTTTTTTCACCTGCACAATGCCGACGAATATAAGGCTATGGTGGAAAAGCCGCAATTCAAATGCATATTCTGTGGCCGGGTTGCAAACAGCGATAAGAATTTATGTTATCCTGAGCAATTGTAGAAGCCCTCACAACAGGGCCATATGGCAGATCAAAATTTAAAGGGATAAAAAGTGAAACAAAAAGGGTTTACTCTTATTGAGCTTTTGGTGGTAATGTCCATTATCATCTTATTATTAAGCATCCTTTTGCCCTGTCTTATAGTTGCAAAAGACAGAGCATTTGAGTTGTTTGCTATGCAAGTCGAAGTTGATAAAGAGGGAAAGGTTCTTTTGGAAGTTCGAGAATCTTCTAATATAGCATCGTATGAAAGCATATATATGATAGAGATTAATCCTCCGAAGAATAGCCACGTTTTCATAAAAAAACCTCATCACCCGAGGATGAAGTTAATAAAAAGAGACGACGAATATTATATTAAATGGAGACCTAAGATGGGTGATATTGGTATTCATGTTATTACTATGGTTTTTGAAGGACAGGAAACCTCCGAGCAGGAGATTACAATTTATGTTTATAATAAAAAACTTTTAGAAGCTAAGCGAGAGGAAATATCAGGCACGGATTAGTGCCGATCAAGATTACGAAAATACGTTGTCACCACAATAGACTTTTCTTTCCAAAATCTGCTATCATGCTTCCATAGTCCATAAATTAAACTTCCTGGTGTTATTACACAACTCTCCATTCGACAGGAATTGATCTGCGGAAAACATATTTTCTTGACAGACCCAGCTTAGTATAATAAAATACCCCCGAAATAAGTGAGGTCTTTATGAATCAAGATGAGAACCAACAAGGGCCTAAGAAAGTTATGCCTGTTCCGCTCATGTTTCTCTTGGTTGCTGGTGCTTGTCTGCTTCTGGTCTTTAACACTACTCATGTCCAATATAGTCAGAAATCATACGTACATTCGGAAGCTGTTACAGAAACTGTTGAAGTTGCAATAGCCATAAAATCTCTAAACTCAGGAGCGGTTATTACCAAGAATGATATCAGTATAGAGATGCGTTCAAAGGATGAGTTGCCGACGGGGACTTTAGTAAGTCCAGCACAGGTAGTCGGTCGCATTCTTGCCGTGCCTATTTTTGAACATCAGGTGTTTACTGAATTATTTTTTGGCCGAGAAGTAGCTGGGGCTTCACTATCCTCGCAGATTCCGAAGGGGATGAGGGCGGTTAGCATTGGTCTTCCCAGCAACGCCTTACCGGATAAGGAACTTTTATATCCTGGCTGTATCGTTGATGTACTGGTCTCTTATAAGTTACCATCTCGTGATTCCAAGGGAGAAGCGTTATCTACGACAATGCTTTGTGGGATTCAGGTACTCGCTATAAAACGTGGTATTCGAGGAACACTTGTCACTCTCTTGCTTGATATTAAACAAGCCGAGGCACTTTCACTGGCGATAGAAAAAGGCAGTATATCATTGGCTGTCCACAATCCTCTGGGCCGGAAACGAAAACCTCTGCATGACTTTCGTATCGGCCCCAGTGGCGAAGATATTTCGCAGGCAGATCAATCGGATGTCATACAGGTCCGTAAAAGACCAAGATGGGAAGTTACTTTAATTCGCGGTCGTACAGTCCAAAGGATTGGCTCTGAATCATCCTCATCTCGTCGACAACCTGGCCTTTCTTCGCTGTCCACAACAGATGAAAATGGAGACAAATGGGTTCTCGACCTGGCCAGGGGGCAGTCAATTTCAGGTCTTAAGAACAGTGTCGCTAAACCCGGACAGCCGCTTTTGGTAAAGACCGATGTTCAAATAAAAAGGCGTATCGTCTCCATCAGGCTTGTCGTCGAGGGTCAGGCGGGAGAAAAATATGTCGGGGGTTTCCGGAAGAACAACCAAAGGCAACCATCACCAGTTTTTACCATTGTTGATGAGGCTGGCACAGTTCTTGCCTCCGGTAGATTCAGATATGGCTGAGGCGGCACCTGCAGGTACTCGTGGCGGGCACCATATAATTTCAAAGGAAAATTCAAAGTGCAAGTGGACGCCAGCATGGGCCCGTTCGAAATCCAATCGGATGAAACATGGTATTCGATAAGCTGAAAATAGGCCGTAAAGAGCAATAGTATATAAATCCAAATGCTCATTACTAATACCGCTAAAGGATTCTGTGAAAGGTAAAGCAGCAGCAAATCTGGTGGCGATGATTTAAAATCTTATTGAGAGTGTGTTATAGAAATTGTGTAGTAAATGAATCATAAAGGGCTGTGAACATTGTTCACAGCCCTTTATATATACTCATACAATGTTCTCATAATCTATACGCATTCTGATTAATTCTCGTGCGTTATCCATTCGCTCCGACAGATAGTACAGAACTTTTCCGGAGTAATTTTGTTCCATGCATCTCGGCAAATATTAAGTAGATCGTCATAGCCTGCATATGCTCTATTACTAAGATAATGACTCTTCAAGTATCCCCATAATCGCTCGATTGCATTAAGCTCCGGGCTGTAAGATGGCAGATACAACAAGCTGATATTCTCAGGAACTTTCAACGCCTTGGCTGTGTGCCAACCGGCCTGATCCAACACGAGGATAACGTGGACATCAGGCCCTGTCTGCTCACTAATGAATCGCAGATGATGATTCATGTAATCGGTATTTACCGTAGGCGCCAGCAAGGCCGATGATGCTCCAGTCAATGGATTTAGAGCTCCGAACAAATATATCCATTCATATTCAGTCTGCTTGACAGCCGTTGGTCGAGAGCCTGTTAGGGCCCAACAACGAGTCAGTGTCCCTTGTTGACCAATACGGCATTCATCCTGGACCCATACCTCTATTGTTTTATCCGGTCTTTCTTCTCGGATTCTTTGGACAAAAGGGGGGCTTCTTTGAGCCATTGACGCATCTTTTCTGGATCGTTCTTCTTGTGCTTGGGCCTTGGTACAAGATAAGACAAACCCAACCTGTGCAGAAGAACATAGACTCCGGGCAGGCTGTACTGCACACCGAATTGCTCATTGATGATACGACGGGCATTACAGACAACATCTTGTGGTTTCGGTCCAGTCAGTATACATTCTCGCAGCTTTACTTCTTCAAGCTCTGTGAGTTTTCTGGGTCGGCCGGTTTGCCGTTTTGGGTAAACCGCATTAATCCCGCCATCTCGATAGGCGTATACCCAGCGTTGCACAAAGTTCCTTCTGCGATCCAAGGTTTCCATAATAGCCTCGGCGCTTTGACCTTCCAGTGCAAGTAGTACGGCTCTGTAGCGATCCCGTTGCTTGGCGTTACGTTCCTTGCGGTTCATCTGGTAATCCCTTTCGTTTTTCCCAGATTATGTCAGATGTCTTTATATGGCGCTACCCTATTTTAACATGCGCGCGAGAATTTTTTAGAATCCGTATAACTCAGTTAGCACGAACAAATCCTCTTGCAAAACATTTACGAAGCCCGGCAGGTCACAAAAAAAACATTAGATAAATAACGCCCTGGCAGGTTCATCACCATGCCTGCTCCTGGATCAGTAATCGAACGTCCAAAGGTATGCCTTTTTTCTCGTCGCGTACAAGCAGCATGGCCCCACTGGGACATTGTCCTTCACACACACCACACCCCATACAGGCATCCCAATTAATAACGGCTGTGTCATTTACCTCTATAGCCCCGAAGGGGCAAGCATCCTCACATATCTTGCACGCTGTACAGACACTATTGTCTACTTGAGCTACATAACCCGATGAAGCGACCTGTGGCACACCATATTTGACCATCGCTTCAATTCCACCACAGCAGCACTTGCAGCAGTTGCAGATGGAGTAGAAGCGATCCAAGCAAGCATCTTTGAACCAGGCAGAATGCACGTGTCCACGTTCATGTTCGGCCTCAAGCAGTTCAAGGGCTTCTGCCTGGCTGAGTCGGCGGCTCGTCTGAGGATGATGCTCCAAACAGAAATCCACAAAAGGTTGGCCAACGACCATGCATACCTGGATAGGTTCACATGGATTATCGCGAGCCCGACGGCATGCACACTGAATAACTGCTACATCAGGTGGTCCCTTTAGCACTAAATTCCGAGCCACAGGATAAGGAATGATCTGCTCAAGGTCCTTTAGGGGAATTTCTTTGTTGATGGTGACAATATTCTTTGCCTGCTCGTGTGTCAGCACCTTGCCGTGATAGCGATTGGCCAGCCAACTTTTGCCTCGGGGCCCCAGCCGTGGTAGGATGTGGTTGATGAGAAGGTTGATGTATTGCTTTGTCCAGCGACCATAGACGTAGCCGTGCAATGCTTTGAGATTGAAGAGTCGTCGCAGGCCGGCCTCACACATCATTTTCCAGGTCGAGGTGCGAAGAAGTCGCCCTCGCTCACCAAGCAGCCATAAAGCTATCACTGTTATGAGGAGTATTGAGACAATAATGAGTATGACTGTGCCTAACATTCTATGTCCATTGCTGATTGCAAATGTTTCGATCCTTCATATTCTATCCTAACTAATGATTATTAAGGGATCGTAACAGATTGTCTTTTCGCAGACGCTCAATAATTCCGGTTGAAGAACTGCTTCGGTCCATAGTGTAAATGTGTAATCCGGGCACCCCTGCTCGAAGTAAATCCTTACATTGGTCTGCCGCGAATTCAATGCCGAAATCCAGGAGTGCTTGCTTGTCGTCGGCGGGTAACGATTCTATTCCCTGGCGTACCTGGTCGGTGATTGTGGCGCCACACAAGCCGGCTAACATTTCCATCATTTTGACGCTGTATATAGGCATCAAGCCCGGGATGATGTGGACGTCTATGCCGGCCGCTCTGCAGCGTTCGGTGAAGTCGAAGAAATAGCGGTTATCATAGAAGTAATTGCTAATGATGTAATCGGCGCCATTATCCACTTTGAGCTTAAGATACTCGATGTCCTTTTCCTTGTTCTCGGCTTCGATGTGCCCTTCCGGGTAGCCGGCTACTCCTATACAAAAGTCGTATCGCGGCTGGATGAAGGCCATCAGGTCCGATGCATGAGGCAGACATTGCGGGTGCGGCACAAAGTCTTCCTGGTCGTGGGGTATGTCTCCACGCACCACCAGAATGTTTTCGATCCCTAACGCCTGGTAGCTATCCAAAACCGATATGATATCTTCCGGCCCCAATCCATAACCGGCGAAATAGGCTATTACCTCCTGGCCTTTTTCCTTTATGAGCTTTTCTATGAGTTGGCGAGAGCCTTCACGAGTGGAACCGCCCGCTCCGAAGGTAACAGAAACGAAGTCAGGTCTCAGGGCGGTCAATTCATCTATTGTACCGTCAATTTTTTCGGCGGCTTTTTCAGACCTGGGCGGAAATAATTCAAAAGAAATTGTCGGTCTTTGGCCGGAAGTCCAAAAATCAGTCACTTTCATTGGAATCGTCTCCTTATTAAAACTACATTTCGTAATTGTATCAGACATCACCCATATCAAAAGCCTTGCTACACAACTACGCGCTCCAATTCCATGATAATATCAGAATCTTACTCGAATCGCAACAATCAACAATACATCAAAACAGTTAAAACTCAATCTGCACAAACCTCAGAAGATGTATCGATTTTACGTCGCTCTATCATAGCGCGGATACCTGCCAGCGGCAGTGAAGCACTTGCAAGGTAATTGGGCAATCTGTGTTTTTCACCGAACAGCCATTCGCATGCACTATTCTCTTTAAAGTCTGTCACTATATCAATGACCGTTTGGTCTGCAAGTTTGGGATCTACGAGATCCAGCGTGTAAACGAACCAGCCGGTTGGTGTGGCCCAATAAGCGCCATTTTGATACGTGTCTTGAGCGGCAACACACGTTTCCCAATAAACGCCAGCAGGCAGATGCCTAATCTGACCTTTTTGTACTATCTGTAAGTAGTTATCCCGAAAATACTTTGCTATTGCCCTTGATTGGCCTTCATCGGCAATTCCAAGATAAACCGCGAAGGCAGAGCCCCAGATATGATGCTCTTTACAGCGAATAGTAGCCGCTCTAAACAGGCCGGTTTGCGAATCCCAGAGAATTTTTCGAATGCTTTTGGCTGTGACATTGGCCTCGTGAATCCATATCTTTGCTTCGTCTTTGCGACCGACTACATTCAACAAATCGGACAATCTCCGGCTCGCTTCCACATATAAAAGCGAACAAAAGAGAACGTCGCCCTGCATACGAACTGTATCGGTAAAGCCATAGGGACAACGATCCCAATCATCATCCTTAATGTGAACCAGCCTTGTCTCGGGATTGAGCGGAACGGCGTTCATTGTCCTGACAAGGTCATCGATAATCTGGCCAAGGAATTCTGAGTCCTTTGTTTTCCGGTATGTGTGCCAGGCTACTGCGATGGTGAATTGCGATCCATCTGCTACCGGATTAGCACCCATCGTTCCGAAGCCGGGTTTGTATATAGGACGTCCGTCGAATGCCACGCAATCCACTCCGGCGCCATCGGCCCTGATGCTGCGGACAAAAATCCTGCACGCTTGGAGCAATTCCTTTTCAGAATACGAATCAAGCGATCCTTCAAGCGTATAGGCAAAGTCTCGCAGCCAGAACGCTTCATAGCCTATTCCAACCTGTGGCGGAAACGCTGAGGTGCCGTCTTTCATTTTACGCTCGCTGGCACGGATGAGACGGTGAGATTCGCTTTCGAGCCAGTCAATCTCCTCGGACAATTTCGCTGAATCGGCATGAACTTTAGGAATTACTGCCACCAACATAAAAGTAACAATGGGATGAAATGAAACAAAGTTCTTGAACATTCAGGCTTCTCCCACTATCTTCCAATAGTATAAATTTTCTTTGTTATCAGATACAATACTACTCGATGGATTCATTATTGTATACCGGAATCTAAATTTGTGCCTGACAATGGTCAAGGCAAAATCGGTGGTTTAGCCTTTACTTTGTGCGGCATGTGAGGGAACCGAAAATGAATATCAGAACAAATTGTCTAATTACAGTGCTGATCCTGTCAGTATTGCCGACATTGGTACTATGCGGCGAAATTGAAACACTATTGATTATAGAACCGGGTAAAGGAAATCCGCGTAATTCCGAAGGGGATATAATCGAGTTAAAGGACGGGCGATTGTGCCTTGTTTATACGCGTTTTACAGGCGGCAGCGGCGATCATGCAGCAGCCGACCTTGCCATGCGTATATCCGGCGATGGCGGCAAGAGTTGGTGCGACGATGTGATTGTTGTCCATCGCCCTGGTGGGCTGAATGTAATGTCTGTTTCGCTTCTGCGTCTGGCAAACGAACAGATTGCTCTTTTCTACCTGCGCAAAACCTCAAAGGAGGATTGCCGTCCCCTTATGTGCATTTCAGCAGATGAAGCTGCCACTTGGAGCGAACCCACTGTATGTATTACCGACAAAGTCGGATATTACGTTTTGAACAATGACCGTGCCGTTCAGTTACGAAGTGGCCGAATAATCTTGCCGGTGGCCTGGCATCAGGGCCCCGGCCAGCCCCGGGATACGGCTGGTGTGATTATGTGTTATCTGTCCGACGATAACGGCAAGACCTTCAGGCGCAGCAAGGACTCATTTAAAGGATATACGCCCAATGGACGGCGTATTACAGTTCAGGAGCCGGGAGTAATTGAGCTGAAAGATGGGCGGCTGATGATGTTTATGCGAACTAATGCGGCAAGTCAATACATCTCGTACTCGCAGGATGACAGCGAAACATGGACGAAAGCCCAACCGTCACAGCTTATTTCACCCCTGAGTCCCGCCTCCATCAAACGTATCCCCTGGTCAGGTGATTTACTTTGTATATGGAACGATCATTCAGGAATACATAACTACCCAAAAGGACATCGAACGCCGCTATGTCTGGCAATTAGTAAAGATGAGGGTAAGACGTGGAGTAAATCCGAAATCATTGAGGATAATCCCGATGGATGGTATTGCTATACGGCAATCTCATTCGTGAAAAATCAGGTGCTACTATCATATTGTGCGGGCGACAAGAAGATTGGTGGTTTGAATCGACTAAAAATTCTTGCACTATCACAAAATTGGTTGACTTCTTTATCGCTTGAGTAGAAATTATTTTATCACCCTACTCTTTCCTCTTCATCAGTTTTTGCACTCATTTCCATAGCTGTTCTAAGGATTTCAGTAATATAATAAATCACAAAGCAACAGTATTTCTTACTATATTTAGTAAAAAACTGGTAAAAATGCTTGCAGTTCTCAATAAACTGCGGCATAATCTCCCCGAATTAGTCAATATGATTATTCACATTAAGTGAAAAAGGGATTATGAAAACAACAAAAGCCGCAGACATTATGACAACGAATGTAATTACGGCAAAGAAAAACATGGTTTTGACGGACGTAATAGCTCTTCTTCTCCGATGGCATATCAGCGCCATGCCTGTTGTTGACGAAGATGATAGAATGATCGGCATAGTCAGCGAGATTGACCTGGTAAATTTGACTTTTGATGGAAATGCCGCAGACACAACAGTAGAGGAAGTTATGGTAACAGATATAGTATCCTTCGGCCCGGATGCGCAATTAGCCGATTTGGTTCAGTCGTTTTCAAAAAATCATCTTCGCCGAGTGCCGATCATAGACAAAGGGAAAGTAGTCGGGATTGTGAGCCGTCGCGACATTCTTCGAGAAATGCTCCGCAGATATAATTAATATTGACGATTCAGGTCTTACCCACACGCATTTGACATCTGTCCGCATCTTAGGTTTGGATTCACTCCCCTTTAATGGTTCGTAGTTGTTTATACAGATAGGTAAAATTGATGACAATAAAAAAATTAGACAAGGCCGCGTTGGACAAATGGATTAGCGCATGTATAGAGAACCAACAGGTATTTGGCGTACAGGCCAGGGATGACCGTTTTGTCTTTGCGCCGTTGGAGAACGCCGAGGACTTGCGTTTGGACTATGATGTGACTATCCTGCCCCCCAAGAAATACTTCCTGCCCCCGCGAGAAACATTGCTCAAGTTCGACCGCAAGGAAGGATTCGAGAGCATATTCGATGATAAGCCATTTGTATTGTTTGGTGTTCACCCTTACGATATGATTGCGATTTCACAGACTGACAAATTGTTCAGCGAAGACCATCACGACACTCATTATTTTGAACGCCGGCAAAATGCTACGATAGTCGCCTGCGACGTACAAAATGCGTCAAAGGATGTTTTTGCAGGCTGTATGGGTACGGCAACAGTCGGCGACGGTTTTGACATCCTCATAACGAAGATCGAATCAGACTATCTAGTCGATATCCGCACTGAGAAAGGTCAGGCACTTGCAGAAACCATTAAGGATGCCGAGGATGCCGATGAAATGAGTGTTAAGCTCAGGAAATTAGTCTGGGCGGATAATACCGAACTGCTCCAGAAACATAAACTTCATATCCGCCCCGATGTCCTGCCGAGGCTGCTGGATCGTTCCATGGAACACCCGGTTTGGGAAGAGAAGTCTCAGCGTTGCTTTTCCTGCGGATCATGCAATCTTGTCTGTCCGACATGCTACTGCTTCGACGTACAGGACGATGTCGAGTGGAACTTGCAGAAAGGTCGCCGCTATAGAGCCTGGGATGGCTGCCTTCTTTCTGAATTCGCCGCTGTGGCCGGTGGTCACAATTTCAGACGAAATCGTGCCGACCGATACCGCCACCGCTACTATCGAAAAGGTAAATACGTATCGGAAAAGATCGGGGAAGTTGCTTGTGTCGGGTGTGGACGATGTATTACGGCGTGTACGGCAAAAATTGCCAATCCGGTCGAAGTTTACAACAAGCTTGTGGATGAAGGGAAATAACGCAGATGTGTACATGCGATTCTAAAAAGGATATCTACTTTCCATTGCCGGCAACGGTAAGCAAGGTAGAACCAATGACGAAATTAGAAACTTTCTTTTCGTGTAGGCTCGACTCAGGCGAGGAACTCGGGCATATGCCGGGACAATTCGTGGAAGTCTCGATTCCCGGCATCGGCGAGGCGCCTATTTCAGTATCTTCATCACCGACGCGAAGAGGTTCTTTTGAGATGGTCATTCGAAAAGTCGGTAACGTCTCGAAAGCCTTGCATGAACTGGTTGCCGGAGACAAGATTTTTGTTCGCGGCCCATTTGGAACATCGTTTCCGGTAGATGGAGCGATGAAGGGAAAAGACGTTATTTTTATCTGTGGCGGCATTGGATTGGTTCCCGTTCGTTCGGCAATCCAGTATGTACTGGACAACCGCGGTGATTACGGGCGTGTAATCATTCTTTTCGGAGCAAAAACTCCGCGCGACCGGCTTTTTGTCGAAGAACTCGATAAGTGGCGGCATGACAAGAACGTGACACTGCTCCAGACCGTTGACCGACGGGACGAAAGCTGGTATGGGGCGGAGGGCGTGATTACGACGCTGTTGCCGCTGGTGAAGATAGACAAGGATAATACCGTAGCCATCATTTGCGGCCCGCCAATCATGTATAAGTTCGTGGTTGTTGTATTGCTGGAGGCAGGTCTGAACGAAAACCAGATATACCTTTCGCTGGAACGGCATATGAAGTGCGGCGTCGGGAAATGTGGTCACTGTCAGATCAGCAATATTTACGTATGTCAGGATGGACCTGTATTCAAATTTTCCGACATTACAGATATCGAGGAGGCATTATAATGTCCAAATTGAAAGTGGCATTGTTTGATTTCGCCTGTTGCGAAGGCTGCCAGCTACAAATTTACAACCTGGAGGAGGAAATCCTCGATTTGCTCGAACTTATCCAGCCGGTCGAGTGGCGGGAAGCCATGTCCGATCAGAGCGATGATTATGACGTGGCGATTATCGAAGGTTCGATTACACGCAAAGAGGATGAACAACGCATCAAGGCGATTCGCGAGAAGGCAAAGATACTCATTGCCCTAGGCTCGTGCGCTACGACCGGAGGAGTTAATAAACTCAAGAACAATTTCGAGATGCAGGATGTCAGGGAATGTGTTTATGGGAAAGATGCTAATATGAAGCATCTCGACACGTATCCGACAAAGGCCGTGAACGAAGTTGTCAAAGTAAACTATATGATTCACGGATGTCCGACGAGTATAAAAGAATTCTCGAATATCGTACGCTGTCTGGCGCTGGGTAAAGAACCAAACATTCCCAATTACCCCGTTTGCGTTGAGTGCAAGATGAATGAGAATGTCTGCCGCTTCGAATATGACGAAATTTGCCTTGGTCCGATTACCCGGGCCGGTTGCGATGCGAAGTGCCCGTCGAGCGGGATGTGGTGTTTCGGCTGCAGGGGATTCGTTGATAAACCAAATGTAAATGCCGCCAAGGACGTGATGGCCGAATATGGAAAGACGCTCGATGACCTGCGCGGCAAGATGTTGCTTTTCGGAAGTAAACAGGAGTTCTGATGTCTAAAACTGTTAATGTAAGCGTTAATCACGTAACACGAGTCGAGGGGCATGGAAATATCCGGCTTCGGGCGAGTGATGGTAAAGTAGAGCACGTCGCTTGGCAGATACCGGAAGCCCCCCGCTTCTTCGAGGCAATGGTGCGAGGGCGAAGCTTCGAAGATATTCAGACCATCGTCAGTCGTATTTGTGGTATTTGTTCGGTGACTCACTCGCTGGCTGCCATCAAGGGCATCGAAGATGCAATGGGTATTGAGGTCTCCGTGCAAACAGATAAGCTGCGCATTCTCTGCCATTACGGCGAGCAGATGGAAAGCCACAGCCTGCACGTCGGGTACCTTGTGGCCCCGGACCTGCTGGGCCAGAAGTCGGTTATTCCACTGGCCGAATCGCACCCGCATGTAGTCAAGACTGTAATTCGTCTTCATCGCCTCGGCAATATATGGATGGAAATCATCGGCGGGCGAATGACGCATCCGATTACATTGAAGCCCGGAGGCTTTACAACTATTCCCTCAGAGAAGAAACTCCGCGAGCTTAAAAAAGTAATCGAAGATGCTGTTCCGGACTTGAAGATACTCATCGAGGTAGTGCTGAGCCTTGCAGACAAACTGCCCAACTTTGAACGAGATACGGAATATATCGCTCTGAAACACCCGGATTATTACACATTCTACCACGGCGATATCGCCAGCACGGACACAGACGAACAGGTGCCAGTACAGGAATTCGAGCGTGTGGTCAATGAATATGTTTCGCCCCAATCGACGGCCAAGTGGTGCAAATGGCACCGTGATTCTTATGCCGTTGGTTCGTTGGCCCGGTTCAATCTGAACGCCGAGCAGCTTTTGCCAATGGCCGTCGATACAGCCAAGCAATTCGGCCTGAAAAAAGGTGCATGTAACCCGTACCTTAACAATGTAGCACAGGTTGTCGAATGCGCCCAGGTCGCCGAGCATAGTCTGCAGCTAATCGATGAACTGCTTACAAAAGGATTGAAAGCCGAAAAGGTGAAAGTCGAGCCGAAAGCCGGCGAGGGTGCCGGATGCGTCGAGGCGCCGCGCGGCATTCTCTTCCATCGCTACCAGTTCGATAAGAATGGACTTTGCACTAAAGCGAACATCTGCATACCTACCGGGCAGAATCACGCGAATATCCAAAAGGACTTCGAGGCCTTTGCGCCGCAGATTATAGATCGAGACCATGACGAAATTCGCCTGCTTCTGGAAATGCTGGTTCGTTCGTATGATCCGTGTATCTCATGTTCGACTCACTTTCTGAACGTCGAGTTTGTATAAACTGATTGTGTTCTAATGAAGCCGACACGCATCATCTGTCTTGGTAATCCTCTGATGCGGGATGAAGGGATTGGAATCCGCCTGGCTTTAGAGCTGTCGTTTCATCTTGCAGGCAATCCCGACGTCGAAGTTCTGGATCTCGGAACAGGTGGGCTTGCCATAATGCATGCCATCGCAGGATGGAAGAAAATTATCTTTGTCGATTGTGCTATTATGGGGCAAGCGCCCGGCACAATGCTTCGTTTTACGCCTCAGCAGGTTAATTCGAAAAAAATTCGTATGCGTTACTCCCTGCACGAAGGTGATTTGCTAAATACACTCGAGTTGTCACAACGTCTGGGGCAATGCCCTGACGAGGTTGTTATCTTCGGCATCGAGCCGAAGGAGATTGCTAATGGCGAAGGTCTGACAGACGAACTTCAAAACAATATCAGGCAATACGTTCAAACCATACTGCAGGAAACAGGCATTTCAACTTAGCAGCATTACGGCAAAAACTTTTTCGTCGCTTTGAGTTTCTCTGGTAAATAGTTCTCGATCACGTAGTTCAAATCATGTACTGCAAAGGCCTGTTGCTCTGCCCTGACGCCCATTTCGAGCAACTGCTTTATCGAATCCTGCCATGGCTTGTAATGCTGCACAAAAGGATCGTTCTTCAGGGCATCTTTGGCCCGTTTGATATCTACGTCTTTAAGTGGGTGCGTGGGCAGCTTGTAGTCGATGATGTCCTGCGGTGTAACGCCGAGAAACGTTGCTTTGGGCACACAGAAGTAGCGGTTTATGTGGGCGGCGTTTCCCGAGCCGACCTTCAGCGTGCGATAGATATTGAACATGCCGTAGGGATCGCAGTCCACGAAGGCATAAACAGGCAGCTTTAACTCGTCGGAGAGCCGCCTGATAAAACGCCGGCATGCACGCGTGGGCACGCCGCCCATTGAGACGAGTATGCAATTGGCCTTACGCCAGTAATTGTGCTTGACGAGGCGCTGGAACATGCCCGCGGTTTCGATGGCCAGCACGAATTTGGCTTTCGTTTCGAACTTCAGATGCTCAACGGAAATCGGAATCGAATATGCTCCCGAGCCGAATTTCGTGCAGTCGATGAGCAGCTTTTTTTTAGTTTCCGAATCCCGGTCTATAACGATGAGCTTGCCGGCGACCTCACCGCCCTTCTCTTCTGGTATGAAACCGAGCTGCTCACGGTTGACCTGAAACAGTGCTTCGATATCGTCTATGACCGTGTCCGACTCAGGCTGCTCATCGAAGCGTGCATCTTCCCAGTTTTTCGATACATAGTAAGCCTCTCGTTTGGTCATTATCTCATCGTCTTCGACTAATGTCTTGGCCTGGGACATCATCCGCAAAGTCTGGGCAAAAGTCTTTACCGTGCCGACCGTGAGCGTTCGGACCTTCTTTTTGCCCTTGAGCTGGAAAAAACCCTGCTTCGGATGATAAGTCACATTGCTCAAACTTCGCAGGGGGAACGCTAATGTGGGTTTGGACTTTCGCTGAATTTTAGTGCGGACCGATGCCGCGGTATCTTTAATCTGCGTGTCAAGCATGCTCATGAACGGCTCCTTTCAAGGACGTCTGTCAATTGCTTTACTAAGGTTGTCTCCTGTCGCTCGGATAGTTCCAGTATTTCCCGCAGCGCTATGGCGATGTGTGGAATGTACTGCTGGATGTAATCCTTTTTGCGTTGGGATTCGGCCGCTTTGCGCCGACGACGAATAAATACCGACAACCGCCGGCCGCATTCCTGCAAAGCAAGCCTCACCTCTTTGATGATCTCGGGATAATGTGCCACGGCCTCTTTACTTTCCGATGTAAATGGAACCCATACCGAGGCCATGTGAATAACTATAATAAGAGGTCCGGACGGCAACGCGCCGGCAGACTGTGACAGTGCATAATTTCGCCAGGCAGTATTGAGAACCGATTTTGTCATCGCACAGGCCGACTGCTGATAGAGCAATGGCACTCGATTAGCGTATCGCAGCAGCCGGGCAAGCCCTTCAGCCGGCAGGGAACCGCCATACGCAAGCCCGGCTTCTATCTGGAAAGGATTACCGCGATAGACTGCGGGCGGCCGGGTGACAGAAGTATAGAAATCGGCTTCAATCTGTTTCTTTAGACCGGCCAGAATCAATTCCTCCCCGATCGGGCTCAGACAATCCGTGCGCGGATTCATAATCTTTGTCTGGTTTATAGCTTTGAAAAGGTTGTCGGCCTCCTGCCGGGCGATGCGCGTCGGCCGTGCCCGCTCGTATAGCTTTGCTTTCTCGCAGATTGACCTGGCGACACTGTTGCTCACGCGGGAAAACTCGGAATGAAGAAATGACTGAAGCGTGCGTGCTTTAGTGTCATGCAGCATCTTGATAAGAACACCTAATTCCACGCCGTAGGGATGTGGTTTGATCTCTTTGGTTTGAACGGGCAATTCTTTCGACGCCCTTTTGTACTTTTTTATCTCGCCATCCGGTGTTATGAATTGGAGCAAAACATGGGGATTGGCGATGGCAGTCTGTTCGAGATATTCTTCTACGGATTGGCGCCCTTTTTGATACTTGGCCTCCAACTCTATATCGACTTTTGTGCCCCTTTCGACCGGCCAGTCCACAGTTTCATCTGTAAGAATACGGGGTTCGTTTCTCTTCGTATCGATCTCGAGTTCGTAGTAATGTGCCGGCTTGTTGCGTGAAGTTCTCGATGTGATAGATACTGGCTTACCCGTTGTGAGTTGGCCGTACATGCCGGCCGCCGATATTCCGATGCCCTGTTGGCCCCGGGACATCTTTAGCCGATGGAACTTCGAGCCGTAAAGGAGCTTTGCGAAAATCTTTGGGATTTGCTTTTTGAGTATACCCGGCCCGTTGTCTTCGATGGTCACTCGAAACCGGTCATCCTCCTTAGCAGGTGTGATGATTACCTTCACTTCCGGCAGTATCCCCGCCTCTTCACATGCATCAAGAGAATTATCAACACCCTCTTTGATGGTCGTTAGTAATGCTTTACGAGGATTATCGAAACCGAGAAGATGGCGGTTCTTGGTGAAGAATTCCGCAACCGAGATTTCTCGCTGCTTACTCGCCATCTCTTCGGCAGTGGCATGTTTGGGGGTATCTTTTCCTTCAGCCTTGCTCAGGACAGGCTTCGGGGCTTCTTCTGCTGCCTTGCCGGCTGTTTTCTTCGGTTTAGGTTTGCGTTTTTTAGTTGCTGTCTTCTTCGTCTGTTTCTTCTTTACCTTCTTGGCAGCTTTGGCTTTCGACACTTCGGCCTTGCTCAGTGCAGGCTTTACCAACTTCTTCCTTGCTTTTCCCATAGACTCGGCTCCTTCGTCATAAGCTGGGATCGGATTGGACAGCTTCGCAACACACCGTACTTCGGACATGAGCAAGCTATCCCATTTCAGCGTGCAGGAAGATAACAAATATCAGCGTATTCGTCAAGTTTATGTTGTCCGGAGATAACGTAACCGTTACTTTTAACTTGCCAACGGTTGTTTTATGCCGGAGTTGCGGTACGCTTGCCCCTGGAAATATTGGGAGCTTGAAAAAAGCATTGGATATGTTATCTTAATGGCCAAAGAGATTCGCAAGCATGTTGAATGGTGTTTATTAAGGTATATCCCAGTGAGTGCGAACAGAGTGAATTTCATTACTTTGCCCTGCCTTGTCTTGTTATTATTGTCAGGTCAGATGATTCTGTATAGTCAAGGCCTTATAGAAAACAACTATGGAACAAACAACCTTCCAAGTGAAATTGCTTGGTTTTTTAGACCACCTGTGGAATTTGCCGACCATTTTGGGAAATATTCATCTCCTTTGAAATTCTACGATGGGTCTGCCGTTAATACAAGGACAGACTGGGAGAGACGCAGAGAGGAGATAAAGAACACATGGAACGGAATTATGGGGCAGTGGCCGCCGCTGATTGAGAAGCCCAAAGTTGAATACATGACGAAGGAACACCGCAAAAACTTTACCCGGCACAAAGTGCGTCTCGAAATAGCACCCCGGCAGCAAATGGTAGATGGCTATTTGCTTGTTCCCGATGGTGAGGGATTGTTCCCTGCGGTGCTCGTCGTTTACTACGACGCTGAAACTGCTGTGGGCCTGGGCAAGGAATTGCGCGACTTCGGTCAGCAACTAACCAAACGCGGCTTTGTTGTTTTGTCGATTGGCACACCCGAGTTCTGCAGCTTAAAACCCCCGTACAAGCCTCTATACGACTCTGGACGTGATGAAATTCCACTGCAGCCGCTTTCTGCGCTGGCCTATGTAGCGGCCAACTGCCATACTGCATTAGCGAGATTGCCTGAGGTTGATCCTAACCGCATCGGAGTCATGGGCCACTCATACGGCGGGAAATGGGCGATGTTCGCATCGTGTCTCTATGAGAAGTTTGCCTGTTCCGTCTGGTCTGACCCGGGAATTGTCTTCGACGAGAGCCGGGCCAATGTGAACTACTGGGAGCCGTGGTATTTGGGATATGATCCCAACCGGCAACGTCAAAGCGGC
>WOR8_10000669_pt1 | contig 35453 bp, 30 predicted proteins | sample DeeMarSeWOR38_10_FD_19890 | JGI IMG/M metagenome (IMG submission 19890) | reverse complement strand
TGCGGCTGCTTGGGATAAATGCTCCAGAAATGAACGATGCTGGTGGAGATATAGCGAAACAAATGCTGGTCTGCCTGATAGAAGGAAAGGATGTGCGCTTGGTGAGGGATCTGACAGATAAGGACGACTACGGACGCTTGCTGAGGTATGTGTTTCTGGGTAATACCCATGTGAATGCGGAAATGGTCCGAATGGGTTTTGCTGAGTTGAGGTTCTATCCGCCAGATACTCTTTATGCAGCCGACATGAGGGCATTGGAGAAGACTGCGATCAGGAACAAACGCGGTCTGTGGGCTTTTTCAGTCTTCCAGATCTCTGATACGACTGACACGGCTATGGCATATCCTAGCACATTGGCTAAAGACATCGCAGTCATTTCCTGGAGTGATGCTGCCAAATACTACGGTCAGACTGTGGTCGTTGAAGGGAAGATCGTTGCTTCGAATAACACAGGCAAAGTATGCTTTCTGAATTTCCATAAGGACTGGCGCAAATATTTCACGGCGGTCATCTTCGCCAGCGATTTTGAAAAGTTCCCCCCACACCCAGAGGATTATTATCTGAACCGCGTGGTCAGGGTGAGAGGTTTGGTCAAGGAATACCGCGACAAGCCCGAGATAATTCTCAAAAGCCCCTCTCAGATCGAGCTGATTGACTGACATAGCACTGCTCGATGTTCATTACAGTTGTTTCGGATCCGGTTGTTTGACACTGTTTTCTTCCGCTCTTTACTGCTCAAAGATAAACAGTTTTGCTATTTCGAAACTTTTAGAATTTTAGAACTAGCGAAAGGGGGTATGTGAAAATTGTTGAAAAGAAATTCAGAGGATCACTGGTGTGTCGGGTGCTTGGTTATCCGGTTTCGTACAAAATAGTCGCGATGCTGCTGAAAAACAGAAGCATGAGCTTCAATGATATCGTGCGTGAGGTCAAGCGCTCAAATTCAACGGTCTGTTATCATCTGACGAAACTCAGGCATGCGCACGTCGTCCGCTACGAGAAGACTAGCCGAAGCACATTGTACTGGATCAAATATCCCAAAGAAGTCCGTGCAATAATGAAGGCATGCGAGGGGATGGTCAAGCGCGTGATCAAGGGGGTAGAAACCGATTACTGAATGTTCGAAACTTCTAGAATTTTGGAAGTCTCGAATGGGGAAAAATCCATGAAGATTTTGACGGTTTTGTCTCTGTTTTGAACGCGCCCTGAGAAGCAGTAACAGAGATTTGGTGACAGTAGGAGTGACGATGTTTGATATGGGTTTCGATCTACGGTCTCGAAAAGCGATACGGTTTGGTCATTCGGTTGCGACAGACAAAGAACGCCGGACTAATCGCATTTCGAAACTGTCCAAAGATAGCCGATCTTTGTCTATTCGCCGAGGATCTGGACAACGACCTGCCGGGTTCTTGGCTTGTTGTCAAATTCCGCAAGTACGATCTGCTGCCAGGTACCGAGCAACAGCTCGCTATTCTCAAACGGTATGGTCAGTGATGGTCCCTGTAAAGCAGCCCGGAGATGGCTGAAGCCGTTGGCATCGCCCCAGGTGTCATCGTGATGATAGTGCTTATTTGAGGGCACCATTTTCTCATACAGTTCCTGCATATCCTTTATCATGCCCGGTTCGTATTCAAAGGTCGTGATCGCGGCCGTGGAACCAATGTTGAAAAGCGTGACCTGACCGGATTCAATCCTGCTCGCCTTGAGTAATTTGCTGATTTGAGCAGTGATGTCGATCAAGTCACCAGAGCCTTTGGTCTTCAGATTAATTCTGTGTGTCAATATTTTCATGGCTACCTTTGGTTTTCATGAATATTTGGGGGACATCTTTCTCCGGGTGGCGCACGATAGTGACATCTGTGCTATATACTTCGTTTATAATCTTGTGCTTGAGTATGTCATCTGGTCTGCCTTCAGCGTGTATTCTCCCTTTGTGCATGAGTATCAGGTTTCTGCAGTAGAGGCTGGCTAAATTTAGATCATGGTGTACGACGGCGATCGAAATGCCATCCGTGTTCAGTCTTTCGAGCAGGTCCATGATCGTATGCTGATGATGCAGATCAAGATGGCTGGTTGGTTCGTCAAGGACCATTACTTTCGGCGATTGGGCTAGGGCGCGGGCAATGACAACAAGCTGTCGCTCTCCCGAGGACAGTGAATTGATCGCCCGGTTACGCAGGTCTGTGACACTGGCTGCCGCGAGTGCGTCTTCGACCGCGACACGATCCTGCTGGTCCTCTCTTTGGAACGGGCGTTTGTAAGGATAGCGTCCCATACTTACGATGTCTTGGACTGTGAAATTCAAGGCAAAATGGGTTTCTTGAGGGACGAACGCGATTTGTTGAGCGATCATTTTGTGGGATTGCTCAGATATACTACTGCCAAAGAGGCTTATGGTGCCCTCTTTTGGCTGTAGTATGCCGCAGAGCAGCCTTAGCAGGGTTGATTTGCCAGCGCCGTTCGGTCCGATTATCCCCAGGAATTCACCCTGACGCAGCGACATCGATATCTTATGCAGGATTTGTGTTGCATTGTAGTAGAAATCGATACCTTTTGTTTCTATCGCGATCATTTTCGATATAAATAAAGGAAAAAAGGTACGCCAACTAGTGAGGTGACGACACCCACAGGCAGTTCATAGACCGTGATCACACGTGAGAGTGTATCAGCCAGAAGCAAGAAAGTGGCGCCGAGCATGAATGAGGCTGCGAGATTATAGCGGTGTTTGGGTCCATAGATAAGTTTTGAAACGTGTGGTATTATCAAGCCAACAAAACCTATCGCTCCGACGATCGATACGGTCAGGCCAACAAGTAGCGCAGCGGAGAAGAAGATGATGAGCGAGAACTTCTGAATGTCAATACCAAGGCCGGCCGCGGTTTCTGTGCCCTGGGAGATAATGTCGAGCTCGCGGTGGTAGCGGTAAAGAAAAGCGACAATGATCATTGACACGAAGATCAAGGCGGCGATCATAATACGGTTTGTAGCATTGATAATGATGCCGAGATAACCCATGAGCAGATAAAGTATTTCATACAATTCCCTGCCGCCTATGACCATGACGATCATAACCAAAGAGGAGCACAGAAAACTCAGGACTACTCCGGCAAGGATCAAGCGGTCCCTTAGCAGACCACCCTCAATGCGCGCGACCGTGTAGACAAAGAAACCGACCCCCAACGACCCCGCAAACGCAAGCAGCGGGCTTATTGCGCCGAAAACGAGAATGCCGACCGATGCGCCTAATGCAGCGCCTGAGGCTGAACCGAGAGTATACGGCTCGACCAGCGGGTTACCGAATAGACCCTGGAGCAGGCAACCACAAAAAGCAAGTATGCCACCGGCAAAGATACCGAGGATGACTCTGGAAAGACGGAGTTGCAGAATATCCGGGTCCAGGCGTGTTGGACCGATCAGGATCGCTGCCGCAACTGCCAGCAGGAAGATCAATATCAAAAGAAAAGTCTTAGTCATTGATGACCTTAGCCAGGGCTTCGAAACCCTGGACGAGACGCGGGCCGGGTCGCATCAGGTGGTCCTGATTTAGGCCGGTGTAGACTCGGCCGTTCTTGATCGCATTGATCTTTTGCCAGCCTGTGCGTCCGGTGACTGTTTCAGGATGCAGCGCAATGATCAAATCAGGATCCCGGACGATCACCGCTTCCTGGCTGACGACCGGATAATCTTTGTTCAAGTCGCCAAATATGTTCACGCCGCCGGCCCGGTCGATAAGATCATTCAAGAATGTGTTTGCGCCGACCGTAATGATCGGTTTGGGTGAGATCTCGACATAGACTTTTTTGCGGTGCTTTGTTTTCACGGGCTGCAAGTGGCCTTTCATATAAGTAACTAGTGAATCGGCTTGTTTGTTCAGATCCAATTCCTTGCCCAGGGCAAGAATTTCAGCGAATATCTCATCCAGGGAACGTGGTGATGAGGTAAAGATCTTTATTCGTAGTTTCTCCAACTCCCGTGTGATACGCATTTGTTCTGGTAGATTGACGATCACCATTTCCGGTCTTAGTCCAACAATGCGTTCGATCGATGGATGTGAGAAATCGCCTACTTTCGCTATGCTTTTTGCCTGTTCAGGATAGTCACAGAAAGTCGTGACGCCGACAAGCCGGTCTCCAGCACCGAGGCTGAACAGGATTTCGGTCATGGCCGGGGAGAGAGACACAATACGTGCGCCCTTTACCTCTTTCTGGGTGTCGCATGTAAGGTTCAAGAACAAACTGACGCAGCAGAAGATCACGGAGATCCGCAGCGAAGTACACATTGATGATTACTATTTCTTTCTTGGCTTGGTGATCTTACTGGCTAAATATTTTTCCCACAGCTTCGCATATTCGGCCGGCTTTGCGCTTTCGCCTTGCCTCTGCGTGAATTCGGTAAAGCCAGCCAGCGCTTTTATCTCATGAATGTAGTTCCAGTAGATAATTGGCAGACCGATCACGATCGCGTAGCCAAAAAGGAAGACTGAGCCATAGCCGAAAGCGAGCGAAAACATCAAAAGCACTATACTCCCGTAGAAATTACGGATCAAGGCCTTCTCGGCCTTTCTGACTTTGAAAGTCTTCCAGCGTAGATAAATAGACCCAAGCAATACACACAGGCCGATCGCGTTTATCACCGGGTAGAGCCCGATCTTGTTTGCTGGCCACCAGATAACCGTGGCGATACCGATAACAAAAGAAGAATAGAAGAACAGCGCGAACAGTGCTCGAGGTAGCCAGAAATATAGTGCATCCGGGATCAACCCCGATTGAAAAAAGAAATTCCCGCGGTAGTATTCGTATGCGAGCCAGATGATCAGGACCATGGTATGGATATAGGGTACCACCCAATTGCCGAATGGCTTAAGACAATTGTAGAAAAAAAGCGCGGCATACAGACAGACAAACAAAACCCAAATGAGCCTTTTCCAATTTAGTTTCATTTCATTCCTTTTCGTTGTATAAATCGAAAATGTGTTTACCAGTCATTGCGTCGGGCAGAAGGACAAGGTTTTCTTTCTTGATGTTCCCCCACTGCTTATAGCCTTTGGCTTGGACAATTGCTATCAATGAATCCCTATTCATGCTAGTCTTCTTGAATTTCATCTCGAATGCCACGTGCTCCATGAGCTCACGCAGCGCGATGGAATCCGTTTCAACCACATTGATGAAAAGATTTTCGGGATAGACGACAACGTTGACCGCTTGTTTTTCGGCAACGAGCGACAGGATATGGGCGTCAATACTACCCCCGACGTACAATCTTCTGTCAAGCTCGGTTTCTATCTTGTCGCGAAATTCCTGGACCATACTGCTGCGCAACGTATCTGCTTTGTGCTTGATAGGCGACATACTAGTGTCAGAAAGCATACGATCTTTGATGTAGAAATTGATCATAGAAGGCGGGAGATCAAGTACGGCTTGATCAACTACCCACACGACATCGCTGCGCTGCTTCACCAGCGTGAACTGGACCTGATTCTCTATGGTCACCGAGTCCGGACTGCTTAGCACGGCGAACCTGATTCCACCGTAATTGGTGATCGCGTAGCCCATTGATTTCTGTATGCTGAAGAATTCTCTGTTTTGGACCAGAGTGTCGGTAATTACATAATCGATGGCCAACTCCTCGAGCAGGTCAGACAGCCCCATTCGGTAGAGATAATATTCCAGGAACAAGGGTCGGGTCAGGGTGTGGGCGATTCTGATACCCGGGGCGTTTGAGAGGTCAACGCCGATAGGATTTTTGCGATAAATATCCTGGTAGATAGAACCAACATATTGAACGACTATTTTGTCTGCGCTGGGCGCTACACCCGAAGTACATTGGAGTGTGAGTGCAGTGAGGATAAGCAGTATCACACAACATTTCACTGCCTATTATAATAAGGAAGATATGGATGTCAAGTAAGGCGAAGGCGCTGCCTTCGTCGATTACGGCGATGAAACAACGATTACAGTGATTGTTCTTTCTTGCAGTGGGTGCGATGTAGAACTTTCAAAGAGCCCCGCTTTTTCTGTAATCATCATACGATTACCGTCATTGCGAGGTACTAGCAATCTCATGCTGCCCAGCAAAACTTAACAAAATATAGCCCCTGCGGGATCTACGACAGGTTGGTTTTGTGCGACAGCATAGCCGTCGCTGATTACGGTGATGAAACAATGATTACAGTGATAGTTCTCTGTTTTGAGGCAGCAGTCATGGGGTGTAAAGGACGGGAGGATTAGTTATTCTTGTTCTGTGTCTTCGAGTTCGGTGTCAGGCTCGATCTCGGTCGACTGCTCAAGGAATTCCTTGATGCACTCTTCGGCCTGATTTGCGTCTTTCTCGTCGACGAGTACCTCACCCCAGCCGCCCTTCATTACCTTGGGCAGCCCGTCGAGCCAGCTTGTTTCGAAACGGCGGGTCATCGCCTTGATGTCCCGGCTGGCAAGCATTTCTTTAAGCGTGATCGCGGTGAACTCATCCGGTGCAAGATAAACGCGTTTAAGCATGTGTCAGTATATACACCTTGGCATTTTTGTCAATGCCGCTTTGTTTCTAAAACTGGGGACAGGTATGCACTTATTACACTTTTGTGCTGCGCACATCGATTACAGCGATATAAAATTGATTACGGTGATGAAAAAAGTCATCGAAGTTCATGCCTGTCCCCGATTGTTGACGATTGAGGTGTGTTGTCTATAATGAAGCATGAAGGATGCAGTGGCGGTTGTGCTGAAAAAGGGGGAGAAGTATTTGCTGATCAGAAGGGCGAAACACGGCGCGGCCGAGGATTACTGGTGTCCGATCACCGGCGCGGTTGAAGACGGCGAGACTCAAGACCAGGCCGTGACACGTGAGGCTAGAGAGGAACTGGGTCTTGAAGTTTCACCACAACAGAAAGTCTGGGAATGCCTGACCGATGATAAAGAATATGTTTTACACTGGTGGCACGCACAACTTGTTGATGATACAGTCGCGCTCAATCCTCTTGAGGTGAAGGAATACCGCTGGTTGACCTACGATGAAATGCTAAAGCTGGAAAAAATGTTCGATGCGGACCGCAAATTCTTCAGAGTTATTGCGCCAGACCTCAAGGATTCTTAAAGCGCTCCATAATTTAGAAACACAACTCGCTTTATGTTAAGCCTGAAAGCGGCGTATACATGTCAATCCGTTCAGTAAAGCCGAGGATCAGCCGGTCGCCTGCTTTGCGGAAGGTGAAGTGATCCTTTGTTTTGTCATAGGTAGGCGTGTCGAGTAGAACATTAACATTGAATTTCTTGCAGAGCCGGCCGAGTTCTGCCGCGAGCGTTACGTTCTTGCCTATGAGTGTGTATTGATTCTTGGGCGTTGGTCCGAGATTGCCGATAAGGATCGCGCCGGTGCTCATACCAATGTCGATCTCAACAAGAAAATTCAGGGCATGGCGCCATTTGACGCTGATCTCATCCGCCGTGCTCTGGATCGCCATGGCGCATTTTACCGCATGGCGGGGATTGTCGAATTCGGCTGCGGGGTCGCCAAAAACAAGATACAATTCCTCACCCGATACATTAGCCAGAGAGCCGCGGTACTGAGCCGCGGCTCTCACGATAACATCGGTGCAGTCGCTCAGGAAAGTGTGCGTTTCAGATAAGTCCAATATGTTGACGATTCTCATAAAATCCCGGACGACCGTGAAGAGTACTGTGGCGTTCAGCTGTTTTTTAGTGCGATCCACGTGCTACTTCACGTTCAAAAGTGGTATGAAATTCTGGTCGTACGGTGAGATCAGGATCGTGTTATTTGGCGATTCATAGAGATTCTTTAGATTCTCCAGATATTTCCACGAGAGGTATGCACGGCCTCGTTCACCGATCAGAGATCTCGCTATTATTTCCTGCGCCTGGGCAATGCCGCTTGCCTCGATCTGCTTGCGCTCCGCCTCCTTCGTTTCTTTTTGAAGTACGAATTCCATCTTCTGGGCTTCCTGCTCTGCTTCCAGTTTGACTTCGATCGCGTTTTTCACTTTTGCCGGCAGGCTGATATTTCTGAGCAGGACTTTTTCCAGGGCAATGCCCCTTTCGGAAAAGTCCTTCTCTAATCCCTTGCTGATCTCGTTTTGCACTACCTCACGTTTATCCGAGTAAATCTCGACAGCCATGTACCTCACCGTGGTATTTCTTATCGCGGTCCGCGCTGCAGGCCGGACGATCTTATCGACGTAGTCACTGCCTATTTTCTGGAAGACGTTAGCGGCTTCTGATTTCAGCAGGTGATACCACACCGTGAGGTCCATCTTCACTTCCAGACCATCTTTGGTGAGCGACACGATTGCGTCATCGCCATATCTCTGTCCTTCTTCGGTCGCGATCGACATCGTGTATGCCTGGGTTCTGATCGTCATGATCTCGAGATTGACGAACGGGTTGACCACATTGAGTCCCTCGGACAGAGTCGCATTGGTCAAGACCCGCCCGAACAGCACCTGAACACCGACCGAACCTGGTGGTACGATACGTAAGATCGAGGCGATGATCAGGAATGCAGCGACCGCGGCCGCGCCAATCGTGGCATAGCCTCTGGTCCGCAATTTATCCTGGATGCGCAGGTCATCCGGTTTGACCTTGTATGTTGCTCTGAAAATAAACAAAGCAACGATGGTGAGAATACCTAGTATAAACATGACTACCTCCTTTTTCAGTATCTTTTATTCACAAAATCCTGTAAAGAAATTCATCTTTGTCGATCACCATTCCATAAGGCAATGACATTCTTATAGACTTTCCCCTCCCTTGAGCGGAGGGGGTATGGGAGAGGGTGTAATCTCGTCTGCTATTGTCTGTACCACGCCATCAACATTCTTTAATACATCAGGGTTCCAGAATCTCAAGACCTTATATCCTTGCTGATCAAACCATCGATCCCTTATTGTGTCCTTAGGGCTATTGAAATGCTCACCGCCATCAACTTCAATGACCAGTTTCCGTTCAAGACAAGTGAAGTCTACAATGTACTTGCCGATAGGTTGCTGTCGTCGAAATTCGACTCCTAATTGTTTTTTCCTTAAGGCATACCAAATCTTCTTTTCGGCTTCGGTCATGTTTCTCCGTAGTTTTCGGATTTGTGTTCTTTTTCTTGGTGTCAGCGTGATTGTGTGCTCCTGGATGGGGGATACCCCCCTCCTTTATCCTCCCCCTCAAGGGGGGAGGAATTGTCAGTGGGGTGTTCTCGCTCAAGGGGGGAGGAGTACGGAGTTGTTTTTCTTTTTATCGTTGACAGATCGTCGTCGTAAATATTACCCTTAAACTTTTTACTAAAGATGCTCTCGATGCCGGTAAATAATTCCCGCGCCCTTTTTTCTAATATCGTGAGATTATGATACTTACCCAGCGTAACGATATCGAAGAATTCGTCAAACCCTTCAGGTTTGACCTTGAATCTTTTTGCTTCGCTGACCATCGAATTGAGCGATGTATATGGTTTACGGTTTACTAAGGCCAGCAGTTTGCAGACGATCATCACCACGTCCGATAGGATCGGGAAGAGATTTACGCGGTTTCTTGAATCTACGGCGTTGAACAGTTTGCCAAAGGTCTCCTGTATTTCGTTCAGCATATCGAGCGCGACCCGGTCGCATTTTTGCGCAAGATCTTTTGTCCGGTATTTTTGCAGCTTGCGAATGAATTTATAGTTCGTGATCGGTATAAGCTTATCAGACCCCGCAATGTACCAGTTTTCATTGGGTTCATGAACCATTTCATGGTACCCGCGTTCCGTAACAAAAAGACCTTCGACGAGCATGCCATCATAGATCTTTGAGAATCCGCGGGGCAGATGTGAATTCTTCCTTACAAAAATCATTAGTTCAAGGTCTGAATAAGTTCTATCTGCATTGCGCGCGTAGGAACCATCGGCGGTAATCGCAATCAGGTTGTTGCCCAGTTCCCTGCGCAGCATGGGCACGATGGTACTCTTCAAGAGTTTGGTGCGCTCAGCGTGGGTGTGTTTTTTTAGCCCGATGCCAATGCTCTTCCTTATTTGCTCGGTTCTTTTCCTCAAGGCACGTTGTGTGGTATAACGTGTTATGAGATTAAAGTCTGACAGAAGCTGTTTTCAGAATTTCAACGATCAGATCATCATAGCTGAGGCCGATAGCGCGTGCTTCGAGCGGCAGGTTCGATTCAGACAAAAGACCGGGTATCGTATTCACTTCCAGAACGTAGGGGTTGTGTTCATTATCGAGGGCAAAATCAACGCGCGAAAATCCGTGTGCATCAATCGCTCGGTGTGCATCAAGTGCATACTTCTGGGTTTTTTTGTATTGTGTCTCAGGGATACGTGCGGGCACTATGTATTCGGTCATTCCTTCGGTGTATTTGCTCTTGTAATCATAGAATTTTCTTTTTCTGGGGGCAATTTCCAGTATGGGCAATGGTACGTCATTTATGATACCGCAGGTTACCATTCTGCCTGGAATATATCGCTCGAAGAAAAGATCCTTGTACTTACGTGCTTTCCGGATAGCCCGTTCGAGGTCTTTCTTTGTTTCGGTGATCGCAACGCCCACGCTCGAACCCTCCGCTCTTGGTTTGACCACGATAGGGAAGTTCAGCTTGGTGATCACTTCATCGATGTCGATATTTGTCCTGTGATAATAATCGGGTGTTGGTATATCGAGCGCGCTGAAAATACGTTTTGAAGCTATCTTGTCCATACCGAGTGCCGAGCCGAGCACGCCGGATCCGGTGTAGGGAATCCCAAGGAAATCAAGTATGCCTTGGATCGTTCCGTCCTCACCAGGCCGGCCGTGCAGAGCAATGAATGCAATGTCGATTCCCTTCAACTGCTTGATGAAATCGGGCTGGACATCAATGGCTTTTACTCTGAATCCCCGCCGCTTCAAGGCTTCAATAACACAGGTCCCGGAAGCCAGGGATATCTCGCGCTCCGATGACCAACCACCATACAATACGCCAATCACTTTGTTTTGAAGCTGCTTGCCCTTTCGGTTCATGTTCTATCATAATCACATCCCGCGAAAGGTCAAGCACCAGTTCCACAACGGCTTGCACTATCATGTTGACAAATGTGACGATATGCGTATTATTGAAAAGGAGGACCAATGAGATTTTTGGGCTTGATTTTCGTGATAATCGTAATTGGATTCATGGTCGGTTTTATGGTGCTCAATTCCCAGGCAAGAGTCGATTTAGACATATTTGGTCACAGGATTTATGATATTTCCCTGGCCATGGTTTGCTTCTATGCATTTTTGGCTGGTATGGTCTTTGTCCTTGTTTTTGCCTTGGCCGATGAGATCGTGTTACGCACAAATCTCCATAGAATGAACAAAGAGAACAGGAATCTAAGAAAAGAATTGGAAGCGTTGCGTAATTTGCCTCTGGAGGAGGAAAAATGATGGTGTTGATCTTTATCGTCTTCGCCCTGATCGCCATCACCCTGTATATGTATTTTCACAGGCGACGGGAGCAGAAGCCAGCCTTCCAGCCCTACCTTGAGTCCTTGATCGCCTTGCTCGACAAAGATGACGATCTGGCCATTAAGAAGCTCAAAGAGGCAGTCAACTTGAATTCCGACCTATTCGATGCATACCTTAGATTGGGTGATATGTACCGGAAGAAAGGCGATGCTGCCAGGGCAATGCAAATTCACCAATCGCTCACGGCCAGGCCTACATTGAAGAAGCACGAGGAAAAGAAGGTATACTTCGCTCTGGCACAGGACGCCCTAGCGGCAAGCCGGCCGAATCGAGCCATCTCTTTTCTCAAGGAGATCCTCAGGATCGATAAAAAGGATAATGATGCTTACAGCATGATCCTGAAAATATACGAAGATATGCAGAGTTATAGCGAATGCATAAGCATCTATGAGGACGGCACCTTCAAACCCAAGTATGAAAACCGGCGTGCCTTCTACTACGCGGCTCTTGCCCACGACAAGATGGGGAAAGTACAGGAAGGTGACCACGAAGGAGAAAAAGAGATCGTCAACCTGCTCCGTAAGTCGTTGAGAGTGGCATCCGAATCAATAACCGGAATGTACTACATGGGTAATTTCTTTGAACGCCTTAATGATTTGAAGAAAGCGCATGATTACTACATCCGCATCATTAATCAACGTCCCGAATTTGCATTTCTGATCATACCGCATCTGGAAAAGGTGAGCTATGAATTAGGGTCATTCAACGAGGTAATTACATTATATGAAGATATCGTGGCGCGGGATCCGAGGAATTTCTCGGTTGGCTTTGCCCTCGCCGATGTGTATGAGAAGAAGAATGATGTTGATGCTGCGCGTGCCATATATCAAAGTCTGGCCGAGCTCTTTCCGCGTAGCGTTTTGCCTAAGATCCGGTTGTTGAAACTGAGAACAACGGATGAACCTATCTCAAGCGCACTCGATGAGATTGAGAACACGGTTTGCGCTCAGGAGTACAAATGCAGCAATTGTGGGAACGTGAGAGCAGATTTCACATTCCTTTGTGAAAAATGTCACGCAATAGAATCCTACTCGCCTGTCTTGTAATCCCCTGTATCCTGTTCGCTCAGGATATTGACGAGGCGATCACTTTATTCAATTCATATCAGTTCAACCGCGCCAAAGAGATATTCCAGGCATTGCAGAAGGAAAAGGATCATCCACGCATCGGAGAGGTGCATTACTTTCTTGGTCGGCTTTCGGTAAACCCTGATTCCGCTGTATACTACTATTACAAGGTGATAAATGACTACCCGCAGTCACGCTACGCCGATATCTCTTATCTGGAGATAGCCAAGATCAATTTTGCACGGAAGAATTTCAGGACGGCGATCACCAATTTGAACGAGCTGATCAAACGTTATCCGGACAGTGAATACCGCGATGAGATCATGTTCTGGCTCGGCGTATCGTATATCAGCCTGGAAGATGAAACTCGGGGCGGGGAAATTCTTACTGAATTGCAGAGAACTTTTCCCAAATCCGTGTGGAGTGAGCGGGCGGCGAATATCACTCAAACGAAAACCATTGGGCAGGAATATTACACGATACAGCTGGGCTCATACCGTAATAGAGATAATGCCGAGCAGTACGCGGTGACCTTGCGCGATAAAGGTCTGGATGTCAGGGTTGTGGAGGCGTTAGTCAAAGGTCAGATCTACTATCGAGTCTGGACCGGGCAATTTCTTACCATTGAGCAAGCAAAAGAGTACAAGCTCAAACTGGATACATTGGGACTGAAAGGCAATGTTGTGAAGGGTCCCTGATCAGCAGGGGCCAGGCACCGGTCATGCAGTCAGCAGGACGTACTGCTCTAATGGACCGATAGTAACATCCTCATGCAACTTACCCCATTACTTGAGCAATATCAAAAAATAAAGAATAAATACAAAGACGTATTGCTGCTCTTCAGGGTTGGAGATTTCTATGAATTCTACTATGAGGATGCGAAATTGGCGAGCAGTTACCTTGGCATAACCCTTACGTCAAAGACGATCAGCAAGGGTGTCCGTGTCCCGCTAGCTGGGGTTCCAATAAAAGCCGCAGATAGCTATATAGCAAAGCTTGTCAAACAAGGCCTGAAGGTGGCAATATGCGAGCAGCTGGAACCAGCAAGCAAGGGTAAGAAACTGGTCGCGCGCGATGTGGTCGAGGTTATCACCCCGGGTACCGTGCTGAGGCCTTCGCTGCTCGATGAGGGCAAGGCGCTCTTTTTGGCTTCCTGCATTCCTGACGAGAAGATTACCGGCGTGGCATTCTGTGACCTGACCAGCGGCGAGTTTTCGTGCGGCGAGGTCGCGGCCAGCGAGTTGCCCGAGATATTGCTGCGCCGTGAAGTCAAAGAAGTGGTGATCCCCGAAGGTGTTGAACTGAACTTGAGCCAACCAATTACACAACTTGATGGGTATCATTTTGTCTACGAGATCGCATATCAGAAACTACTTGAGCACTTTCGTGTCGTGACGCTCGATGGTTTCGGTATCGAAGGCAAGAAGCTGGCGATCGGCGCCGCTGGCGCATTGCTGTATTACCTCTCAGAGAACCAGAAGACGGCGCTGGCACATATTGACAGGATCTCTCTATTTCAGACAAAAGACACGCTCTATCTTGATTCCATGACGATGCGTAATCTGGAGGTTGTGGAAAATATACACGGCGAGCAGAACAGAACCCTATTCTGGCTACTGGATCACTGTATGACACCGTTCGGCCGCCGGCGCCTGCGGCGTGAATTGATCGAACCATTGCTCGATAAAGAAATAATCGATGCGCGGCTCGATTGTGTTGAAGAGCTGAAGAGCCGTGAATATCTGCGTGAAGAATTGAGGAACATGCTTCAGTCGATCCAGGATGTGGAAAGGATAACATCCCGGCTTGCATGCCAGCGCATATTGCCAAGGGAAATGGTTGCCCTGAAGGAGTCCTTGAGTCTCTATCCTCAAGTGAAGGAAATGATCGAAAGCTGTAATACGAAAATCGTCACGGAGATTCACGATCGCATTGGAAATTTCGATGATGTTGTTGGCATCGTCGATACGGCGATCGTTGCGAGCCCGCCGGCGACAATGGATGAGGGCGGGATCATCAAAGAAGGATACTCAAAGGAACTGGATGAACTGCGAGAGATCGCACGGGGCGGTAAGAAGTGGATGTTGAGCCTTGAAGAGACGGAGCGGAAAAGGACCGGAATCAATTCCCTTAAAGTAGCGTATAATAGCGTTTTTGGATATTTTATTGAGGTGACCAAACCAAATCTGCATCTGGTCCCGCAGGACTATATCAGAAAACAGACGCTGGCCAATTCGGAACGTTATTATACAACGCAGATCAAAGAATTCGAAGAAAAAATCCTGGGTGCTGAAGAGAAGATCAGAGATCTCGAGTATGACCTCTTCGTGGCGGTAAGGGAAGAGGTCGCGGAGCGAAGCAATGAGATTCTTGAGACAACCAGGGCGATCGCCATGTTGGACATGCTACAATCTTTTGCCCACGTTGCCGCGATCAACAACTATTCGCGGCCGGTCATCACCAGTGACAAGAAGATAAGTATTACCGATGGACGGCATCCTGTTGTCGAAAGAATCCTCGAGAAAGGATCATTCATTCCCAATGATACAGTACTCGATCGCGAACGAAATCAAGTATTGATCATAACCGGTCCCAATATGGCAGGAAAGTCAACCTATCTCCGGCAGACAGCTCTCATTACGATAATGGCGCAGTGTGGTAGTTTTGTGCCGGCACAAGAAGCAGTCATAGGCGTTGTGGACAAAATCTTCACACGTATCGGAGCAAGTGATGACATATCGCGTGGGGTGAGTACTTTTCTTGCCGAAATGATGGAGACGGCGAACATCCTGAACAACATTTCCGACATGAGTTTGGTGATCCTTGATGAAGTGGGCAGGGGTACTTCCACTTATGACGGACTGGCGCTGGCCTGGTCAGTTGTCGAGTATCTCCACGCCAATAAGAAACCGAGGACGCTTTTTGCCACGCACTTTCATGAACTCACCAGGATCGAAGATTTTCTAAAAAGCGTTAAGAATTACAATTTTCTGGTCAAGGAGTGGGGCGATGAGATCATTTTCCTGCGTAAACTCAGCCCGGGCCCGAGCGATCAGTCCTATGGTATTCAGGTGGCACGGCTTGCCGGCCTGCCCGAATCGGTCATCCTGCGGGCGAAAGAGGTTTTGAGGGATTTCGAGGAGGGAGAGGTTTTCAGTATGCGAAAGATGAAGCGCGCAAAACTTTCGCAGCAAGATCTGTTCGTTGACCGCTGACACCACGCTTAGGTCAACCGGTTACGGTTACGAAACCCGTTTCGTTCAGCGTCCGACGGCAACGTACACAACCACGTCCGACGCGACCTTTGTCATCTTGCCCGATGTTTCCCCTCCCTATGATGGAAGGGGTTAGAGGAGGGTGAACGTTGTGGTTGTTCAAGATCTTTCACCTCCACCGGTATCCTCCCTCTTCAAGGGGGAGGGAAGAAGTGGAGGTGATTCAGTTTGTGCGTCGCTTGACATTTTGGGTGCCTTGATTATAATAAACTAATATTCAGAGATTGTTGTCAAAAGACTAGATTCATTTCCCCTCCCGGTCGCGACCTTCGGGTCGCGGCCGGAATTTTTTTTGTATTTCACTGGTTCGCTGGAGAATGGCACCTGGCTCAGCGTCCAGGCCTTGCCAAGCTTACTTCATCCTTGCGCCGAGTTTGAATACCCGGGGTCCGTCTTTTACGGCATTGCGTGTGTCAATAATGAGCCGTGCATTTTTGACAATGGTGGCATAGTCGAAGGCCGAGTGATCGGTCAGGATCACGACGACATCATACTTGCCGTATTCGCTGGACTTTGGCCGCACCGACTTGAGCTTCTCGTGGTCTATCCGAAGCTCGGGTACATGCGGGTCGTAATAATCTACCCGTCCCACACGTGGTTTCAGTATCTGGTAGACTCTGATCGCGGGCGAATCCCGGAGATCGGATATGTCGCGTTTAAAAGCCATGCCGAGGAGCAAAACCTTTGCTTTGCTAGCGCAAACACCCGCCTGACTAAGCACTTCTATGGTCTTGTTGACCACAAAATAGGGCATGTCTTCGTTGATACGCGCTGATAATTCGATGAATACAGTGTGAAAGTCGTATTCACGCGCCTTCCATGACAGATAGTACGGATCGATCGGAATGCAATGCCCGCCCACACCCGGTCCGGGGAAGAAGGGCATGAAGCCGAATGGTTTTGTCTTTGCTGCCTGGATGACTTCCCAAATGTCAATGCCGCCCATCCGTTCACATAACTGGGCGAATTCGTTGACCAGGGCGATATTCACGTTGCGGAACGTATTTTCCAGGATCTTGGTCATTTCGGCAGCACGGGCCGATGACACTGGTACGACACTGTGGACAAATTGCTTGTAGAAGAACGAAGTGATTTTTGTACATTCCTTGGTTACACCACCGACAATAACCGGTGTGTTAGTAACACCAAATCGCTTGTTTCCGGGATCGATCCGCTCCGGACAGAAAGCGAGAAAAAAATCCCTGCCCACTTTCAGCCCGGATTCCGAGAGAATTGGCAGTAAGACCCGCTCCGTTGTTTCAGGATAGGTAGTGCTTTTGAGAATTATCAATTGTCCCTTACGAAGGGTATCTCTGACCCATTGGGTGCTCTGGACTACGGGCCTTAGATCTGGTTCCTTGTTGATGTTGACCGGCGTCGGTACACAGATGAGAATGACGTCGCAGAGCCTTAGCTGGCGCGGGTCTGTGTAGGCCTTGATCATGTTCTTGCTGGTCGATTTGCTTAGTATTGAGGATTCAACATCGCTGATATAGGAAATGCCTTTGTTTATGGATTCTACACGCTCTTGGGCAATATCGATACCTATTACTTTAAATCCTTTGGCCGCGATCTCGATGGCCAGTGGTAAACCCACGTAACCCAGTCCAATTATGCCAACTTTCGCTTTCTTCGATTTGATCTGTTTCTTGAGCATTTGTACTCCCTTCAAATGACAATTGATTAATTAGGGTTATTATACGCGATATTTGCTGTTTTTCAAGGGGCATGATATTGACAAATGCAGAAAAGAGAATATATTTAAGTATGGATCAGGGGCTCATGATTGAGTTGATCAAAGAACTCACAGTGGGCTTCAAGGCGGCTCGATCCTATCCTGCAGGACACCCCGTATTCGACCGGGCAGTTACGGCAACAATGTCGATCATGAACAGAGTGTTCGCCGAGAACCCCGAATTCATGATCGCAATTTCGCCTGACGCGGTGACGTTTCAGGATTCAAAAGTGGAGATTGAGAAGAATCTTGCGTTGTTGTCCCTGGTTGAAAATCTGCAAAAGATAAATATCCAGAGTGTCAAAATTACCTCCGCCACCAAACAATCAGATCTGGTGAATTTCTATACGGTCATTGCCAGTGCGCCGAATGTGATCGAGAGCGCGGGGGGTCCAGCGTTCATGCTCAAGCAAACGGGTACCGTGAGTATCAGCATTAATCCTGCAATGGTTGTGACGCCCGGTAAGAAAAAAAACCAGAAGGGCATGAGAACCCATGAGGAGATTATCGAAGCAATACGCGGGCTGATGGAGATCGTGCGCGCGAGCCCTGCGGTTTCAGATTCCCAGGCGCCATTTATGGAAGTGATGAGCGATATCGAGCATGTTGCCAAAGGTGACTGGCGGTCTTACGGCGAAGCACTGGTGGGCATTATTGATCTTCTACCCCTCGAGAAGCGGATCGCACTGCTGCAGAACGTGCCGATGAGACCTTTTGTGCTTTCACTGCTTTCCTGTCTCGGTATCGAGACGCTCGTCGAGCTCATGATCAACTGGGAAAGGCAGGGTAAGCAGGACCAGATCGTTAAGATCATGGGTGTCATTGGTAAGGATAAATTCGGGCAGATCGTGCCCCTACTGAAAAACCGGCAGGTCAATGTCTATGAATACATAAACAGCGCTGGGATCAACCTGCTGCTGGAGGATGATATTGCATCGACCATCAGCCGGGAGGATCTGAATATCGCACTTCAACCATACTACAACATGTTGGATGCGCGGGATGCGGCGAATAGGATACAGGCAGTCAAATCGTTGATAAAGTTTACCAAACGACTGGTCAGCGAAAGGAAATACGACATGGCTGATGGACTGATCTTGAGGGTCGCCTTGGCGATAGAAAACGAATCGGATGAGAATGTGGTAATCGGCTGCATGAAAGAAATGGGTGATCTTTATTCGGTGCTGAAGATGCATGGGCAGCAGGAATTTTGCGATCGTCTGATCGAAACGCTGGGCAGGTTAATGGCGCGCGGTCAATTGTCATTGCCGTTAAGAAAACAGATCATACAATTTTTGAGCATGACCAAAGACCCTTCGGTCCTGGCTACGCTCTTTTCATTCTTGTGGGAGAGCGGTTTGTATCCTGATGTGCGTTCGGCGATCATTAGTTTCGGTGGTAACGCCGTGAATGCGGCAATTCAATTCCTCCGCGATGCCGAAGATTTCTCCGTGCGTATGAAATTGATCGACATCCTGAAGAACATTGGTGAGCCGAGCATCAGAGTGTTGGCGGGTAATCTGTCGGCTCGTGAATGGTTTCTGCGGCGGAATATAGTTCGCATCCTCGGTGAGATCGGTGATTTAAAGGTTGTACCGATCCTTGAACCGTTGCTCAGAGACGAAGATCTTCGTGTGCGGATCGAATTGGCGCGGACTTATGGCAAGCTCGATCATAAAGAAGGTCTATTGAAGGCGCTGAACGATCTTTCGCAAGAGGTGAAAAGCGAAGCGCTGCGTGGGCTGAAGAAGCTCATCGATGCAGAAGAGATCATCGAGTTATTGCCGGGACTCAGTGAGTCAGGGGATGAGGTGTATATGGAATTGCTCAGGATCATCGATGAGAAAAAGATATTTGAAGCGATAACCTGGATTGCTGATTTGCTCAAGCGGCTGGAGTGGCGTAAGGATTCGGCTGCCGGTGAGATCAAGAAGTTCGGTGTGGCAGCACTCGCCAAACTCGACGGTGACAATGCTAAGATGATACTACTCGATCTGCAGAAGTCTAAAGACCGGACACTCGCCAGCCTGGCAGCTAATGCCTTGAGAAGAATTGGATAATATACTCATTGCATTTTCTTACCTATGATCATTGTAGTTGATTTTGGTTCTCAATATACCCAGTTGATCGCGCGCCGGGTGCGCGAGTGTAAGGTCTATTCAGAGATAATAAGTTGCCGGGCCGATATGGGAGTTCTTGTCGGTGAGCATATCGAGGGGATAATCCTTTCCGGAGGTCCGGGTAGCGTCTACGAGTTGAACACTGCAGCGTACCGGTCGGTTTTCACGCGCCAGGTTCCGGTTCTCGGGATCTGTTATGGCATGCAACTTGCCGCGCAAATATTTGGCGGCCGGGTGAAGAGAAGCAAAACCCAGGAATACGGTTTAGCACACCTCACGCACCGGAAAAGCCCGTTGTTCGCAGGCATACCCCGTAGGATGCGCGTCTGGATGAGCCACGGCGATATTGTCGCGAAAATACCGCACAATGCGCGCATCATTGGTGAGACCGGGACGACACGGATCGCTGCTTTCCAGATAGGGAATTTCTATGGTCTACAATTCCATCCTGAGGTACGGCACACTGAGCACGGTATCCAGATCATTGATAATTTCATATCCAAGATTTGCCGGGCAAAAAAGAACTGGACAATGCGCCGTTTCGTCGAGAACGAGGTCGAACGCATCAGGCAGACTGTGGGTCAGGACAAGGCGATATGCGCGATCAGTGGCGGGGTGGATTCGACGGTGGCGGCGACACTCGCCGCACGCGCCCTGGGTAAGAGATTGATCGGTGTATTTGTCGACAACGGCGTTCTGAGAATGAACGAGCAGGAAGAGGTGAAGGAGAGCCTGGGTCGGATAATCAACTTGCGCGTTGTCAACGCCCGCAGGCGGTTCCTAAACCGGCTCGCGAACGTAAGGAATGCTGAGAAGAAGAGGAAGATCATCGGCCATGAATTCATCAAGATATTCGAGATCGAAGCACGGCGCGCGTCAAATGTCAGGTTCTTGGTGCAGGGGACACTTTACCCGGACGTTATCGAATCGGGTCGCGGAATCGGGCCGGCCGATGTGATCAAAACGCACCATAATGTCGGTGGTCTGCCCGAGAACATGAAACTCAAGATAATCGAACCGTTACGTATGTTGTTCAAGGATGAGGTGCGTGCGATCGCACGCCACCTAAAGCTGCCTGCACAGTATATCGAACGTAAACCGTTCCCTGGTCCGGGTTTGGCGGTGAGGATCGTGGGTACCGTTAACCTTCGGCGTCTGGAAATGCTGCGCCATGCGGATAGGATCTTGCTCGAAGAGGCGCGTAAATTGAAGGGCTACCCGGAGATCTGGCAGATCTTCGCGGTGCTGTTGCCGCTCGGCAGTGTGGGTGTCATGGGTGACAAGCGGACCTTTGATGCGGTATGCGCCATTAGGGCAGTGCACAGCGACGATGGCATGACCGCAGACTGGGTGCGACTACCCCATGATTTCCTGGACTGCGTGGCGCGCAGAATAGTCAACGAAGTGAAGGGCATCAACCGTGTGGTTTTCGATATTACGTCGAAACCACCGGCAACGATAGAATGGGAATAAGGATAGCATACATACTTGCGGTGCTTTACGTGATACTCAGCGGTCTCGGGTTTTTGGGCTATGATCTGGGCGCGCCATATGTATATCTTCTGATCTTCTTGGTCGCTGCATACTACATCGCCTACGCATCGTTCAACAAGATAAGTGTGCTACACACACTAATAGCCGCGGCCACGGTCAATGTTGCCGTGCAATTGACCGGCGGTGTATCATCATCTCTATTTCTGCTTTATTTCATTGCCCTCCCGGTTATCGGGTTCCGGGAGAAGATACGTAACTATTGGGTTGTAGTATTTGCCCTGGTTGTCATCGAACTATGCGCGAGTCTGATCGGCAGGCGTTTCCAGATACTGCCGGTCGGTCTTCTTGCCATCGCCGCGTTCAGTATCGGATACATCATTGAAAGCATGCGCGGGCGCGAGCTCCGGGTCTCAAGGTCACTCAAGAAGTATGAAGCCCGGGACCAGTTCTATGCACCGGCGATGTATGGTTCGGAAAGAGTCATAACCCTGGAGGCGGATATAGACCGGCATAAGGGTATTGAACGACCGCTGCTATACTTTGTCAAATTCATACACAATGTCTTCAATGCTCACACGACAGTGATCTTTGCCTGTAGCGAGGATAAGATCGTTCTGGTCCAAGGGTTCTCTCATTCAGAGCTGTTCCAGCCAGAGACCGTGCTGGAATCCAGTTCTGGTCTTTACCACCAGGCAATAAGCCAGCGTAAGTCAATATTGATCAAGGAATATCTGCAGAGCCCGGATCAACTTGGCTATTACCGCGGCATTGTGGAGATCAGTTCGGTCATGATCGCGCCGATCACGCTCATCGACAAGGTTGTCGGCGTGCTGGCGATCGACCGCAAGGCGGGTTCCTATAGCGAAAGGGACAAGGCCGTATTCGACGAGGCCGCGAATACAGCTGGTTTCTTGCTGGCGATGCTCAGACTCTATGAAAAGGCGCGTTACGATGTGCAACACCTGTCTTCCATTGCCGAACTTGCCGAGAAACTTCACCGGCGACTGGACCTCAGAGAAATACTATCCGACACAATTCAGGCATTTAAACATTTCATGCCGTGCGATGATATTTCGATCGCAAAAGTGGATGAGGTGAGCAACTCGGGCGAAGTAATAGTTTCGACAAACACTCCGGAGAATACCAAGTTCCCGCTCGATGACGGTCTCGTGGGATTTGTGGCCCGCCACAGAAATTCTATCATCAAGGACGACCTCAGTAAGGGTAATCTTATTATCTTCAAGAAGGGTGTGAAAACACACAACATCTCTTTTGTTGGAGTTCCTATTCAGCAGGATGACGAACTGTTGGGTGTGATCTGGCTTGAAGACCACCAGCGCCGGAAGTTCAGCGAAGACGACGTCCGGATACTCAACATCCTGTCTTATCAGTTGTCACTCGCCTGGCAGCGGGCGATCCTGTATGATAAGGTCAAGGAGCTTTCAATCCGTGACGGTTTGACCGATCTCTTCAATCACCGCCATTTTCAAGAGATACTTGAGAAACAGATATCGGAAGTGGACGAGCTGGTCCTTATGCTCCTTGATATCGACCACTTCAAGAAGATAAACGATACATACGGGCACCAGGCAGGTGATAAGGTGCTGAAGTTCCTCGGGCGATTGATCGCACAAGTTGGCATTGCCGCCCGTTACGGCGGTGAAGAATTCGCTATCATCATTCCGGAATGCTCACTGAAGAAATGCATGGACAGGGCAGTGCGCATGAAGGATCAGCTGCTGAAATCAGAGGTCAAGGTTGACAGTGCCAAGATAAAATTCACGGTCAGTGTGGGCATAGCACATTATCCCGGTGACGCCGAAACGAGGGTCGACCTGATCGAGAAAGCGGATCGCGCCCTTTATATGGCCAAGAAGCAAGGTCGTGACCGGATCGTTATAGCCCAGACCGTCAAATCGCAATGAGCTTAGGTATCGCGCTGGGTGGCGGTGGAGCAAAAGGCCTCGCCCACATCGGCGTCCTCGAGGTGCTCGAAGAGCATGGTATCAAGCCGGCATATGTAGCGGGTACTTCAATAGGTTCGGTTGTTGGCGCAATATACTGCCTGCAGGGTACCACCAAGGGTTTGCGTGATAAGGCCAAACAGATGATCGCATCAGAGGAATTCAGGGATCTCGAGCTCGATAAATTCTACACTGACGCAGAGAACATATTAGAGCGTTTCAAAAATGAGGTTTTTGAGAAATTCTTCCTCGGTTCGCTCTTGTTCAAGAAATCCCACAGCAAATACGAGGCAACGAAGAAGATCTTCAGTGATATGTTCGGCACCAGGGAATTTCAGGATTGTGTCCTGCGGTTCACGTGTAATGCCCTGGATATTCTTTCGGGTGAAGAGATCAAGTTCACAGAAGGATCGCTATCCCATGCCGTTTGGTCGAGCTGTGCCATTCCCGGTATTTTCCCGCCTTTTATTAAGGACGAGCGGCTGTTCGTTGACGGAGGAGTGATCGACAATATCCCGGTCCAACCGGTACTGGATCTCGGTGCCCGGAATGTGCTTGCCGTATATCTAAGCAAGCGTCCGCAATTCCAGGGTAAGCCGAGCACAGGTTTTCAGATAAACCAGCGTTCGTACTTCTTCATGAAATACCATCTCGACCAGAGGGTCCTTGCTCAGGCAGATCTCGTTATCAGACCCAAAGTCGCGGAGTTTCACTGGGCCGATTTCCGTTCTATTGATGTGTTGATCGAGCGCGGCCGCGTAGCCGCGACGGGAAGCATTGAAGCTGTCAAGAGGATCAGTACTCGACGCTACCGTTTTAAAAGGTACCTGCGCAGGCTTGTCAGTTCATAGACCCGTTGAAGCATAATGCCTCGGCGTTCTGGCGCCGGGCTACTTGTAGTAATTGAGTGTGATCTCGCCCGCCCCGATCATGACGTATGAGAAATGATTGACCCAATCCCCCGTGTTAATGTAGTACTTATGGCCAGGGTATTCTTTAAGCACCGGGTGGTGTGAATGTCCCAGAATGACAACGTCGACATTAGCCAGCCGGCGTAGAGCATAATTCTCCAGCAAATTTTCCAGACGTTCACTACGGTGTTGCTTCCGAGAAAGATAAGCAATCCCCTGAGCAAGGAATATTCCCAGATCGGGGTGTAGTAGACGGTACAGTGCGTGATTGATCCTGGAAGTGAGCAGGTTTTCCCATAAAGAGGTCCATAGCCTTCTGTCTATTTTGTTGCCATGCTCGAGCAAGACGCGCATGCCCTCGATCTCAAAGATCTTCGGGCCGCGGTGCACGGTGAAACCGAAATTGTTCAAGAACCGGCCGATAGTTACTTCGTGGTTCCCTAAAATGTAATGAACGTGTTTGCCGTCCTGGATAAGGTTATACAACGCCGCCAGCGCTGCGAAATAGTCCTTGGGAAAAACAAGATTATACTCAAACCAGAATTCAAACAGATCACCGAGGATATATAGACTTGTCAGGCGGTGGCGGATGTCGTGCAGGAATTTCACAAGCATCTGACACCGGTAGCTCTTGTCGGTCCGGATGTGCGCATCGCTGATGAAGACGTGCATAGCCTGTTGCCTCAACCAGCGGCAATTATGAATGCCGGGTCATTTAAAGGACAGCCTGCGGCGTGAAGCGGGTATATTGCCGGGCGTTTGTCCGGGTTCGGGGAAGATCCCAGCGTCCCTTTGGTCATCATTGGGAAGGCCTCCTTGGTGAGCAGGAAAAGGCGTTCATTTCGTGCATTCTGCACAAATTATAGCACGATCATGACGAGTGTCAACCAGAACCAAAGCAGACCCGAACGCAAGTTTCCTGCCTGTTCCCGTGTCGTACATAATAGGAGCACGGTGAATGGGATAATAAACGGCGCTGCCCCAGTATTCCGATATCCTGAAATACGGCTGGTTGACAGCAATATGCAGCTGAATATAATTACCATATGAACAGCATGTTTATCGTTGGTTTAATGATCTTCACTCAATACTTCGGCCAGAATAAAATACAATATAAGGAATTTAATTTCCGTGTTCTGAGCACCGAGCATTTCAACATCTACTTCTATCAGGGATGTGATGACCTCGCGGCGTTCGCCGAGGTGGTACTCGAAGACGGGTATGCGATGCTCAGCGAGGACCTCGGTATTCAAATAGACTTCAAGATCCCGGCGATCCTCTACAGCTCACCCAATGATTTTTCCCAGACCAATATCACCATGGAACTGATCGAGGAGGCGACCGGCGGTTTCAGCGAGATACTGAAGAACCGGATGGTGGTGCCTTTCACCGGTGACTATGAGGATTTCCGTCATGTCCTCGTGCATGAACTGACTCACGTGTTCCAGTTCTCGATCTTCTTCCCGTCGCGGCTGGAAGCGATCTTCAGCGGTGATATTCTTTATACAATTCCTTTGTGGGTTTTTGAAGGTCACTGCGAATTTACCTCTCTGGGTTGGGATATTGATACAGATATCTTCATTAGAGACTTGGTCGTCAACAACAAACTGGTGCCGATATTTGCACTTGAAGCTTATGGTGGATGGATCGTCTACAAGGAAGGCCAAGCATTCTACCGCTATGTCGCAGAGAAATACGGTCGCGAGAAGGTCGGCGAGTTCGTACACTTGATGAAGCTGAAGAGAAATCTCGAGCAGGCTATCCAGACAGCATTCGGTATGACGCCCGAGGAATTTCACAAGCGCATGCTCAGGTATTATCAGGTCCAGTACTGGGTAGAAGTGGACGAGATGGAGAATTTCGATCAATTTGCGCGCATCATCTATGACCATAAGAAAACCAATTCCATACTCAATGCTTCAACCGCGATATCTCCAACCGGCGACAAGATCGCCTTTATCAGTGACCGTTCTGGTACAGCGCAGATCATCGTTATTTCAGGCATTGACGGTAGGCCGATCAGGCGGCTGGTTACTTCTTCATATTCTTCCGGCTACGAGGGGTTGCATCTCTATCAGGGTGGTCTATCGTGGTCACGCGATGGTGAATACATTACGTTCGCGGCAAAGGCGCGCGGCAATGATGTGCTATATATCATAAAGGCACAAGACGGTCGCGTCCACAAGAAGCTGGAATTCGATCTGGATGGGATCTATGCACCAAGATTCAGCCCTGACGGCCGCAAGATAGTCTTTGCCGGACTGAAAGATGCCTATTCAGATATCTATATCTGTGATGCAGAGACCGGGCTCCTTGAGAAAATAACTGATGATATCTACTCGGACAACCATCCGGATATTCTGAGTGCAGATATGATAGTCTTTGTCTCTGACCGGCCCGATTCCACCGAGGAATACTACTTTGGCAATCACGCTTTGTTCATGTACTACCACGGTGATATAACCCGCTTGACGCCTCGAACCAAGTATCTGGCTTCGCCAGTGCTCACGCCGGAAGGCAATATTTTCTTCGTTGCCGAGTATGATTCAGCGTATAATCTCTATTACTACTCGCGAGAGGAAGGAAAGATAACCAAGCGAACCGATATCTTTACCGGCATCTACTATCCTTCGATTGACAAGGAGGGTAATAAAATATCGTTCGCGTATTACAACGACTATGGTTATGACATCTGCGTCGTTAAGGATCCATTGAACAAGATGATCGATTATGTCCCCCCGGAGAGCACACAACTCGCCAGCGAGAATTATTATGTGCCGGATGTACTTGCTGAAGATGATGTCAAGAAGTATCGGCCCCGTTTCACTTTTGATTATTTCAGTGCCAGTGCTACGTATTACTCGGCACTCGGGTTTTCCGGTGTGGGGCAGATCGGGATCAGCGATATTCTGGGCAATCACCACTTTCAGATTGCGACTAATTTCTACGGCAGTTTCACCGATTCCGACATTTTCCTCAATTACTGGTATCTCAAGAAGAGGGCCGATTTCGGGGTTGCACTTTTTCAATATCTCAATTATTTTGCGGACCGCTATGACCTTCTGGTATGGCGGTATCTGGGCGGCGGAGGGAGTATCCAATATCCGCTCAACCGGTTCTTCCGGGCTGAACTGGGTCTATATGTTTACAAATTGTACGAGACGAGGTGGTACAACTATTTCCCCCGCTATTATTCCAATATCTCGACCTCACAGAGTTTCAATATGTTCTATCCAGACGTGGCGCTGGTCTTTGATAACATCAAATGGGGTCCGCTGGGCCCGCATGAGGGCCGGCGCTTCCGCATCAGCGCAAATTCTTCGGTTTTCAGCGGTAAGGATTTCAGGAGCGTGGTCGTCGACTACCGCCGCTATTTCGGTCTTTCCTCGCGCACCAGTTTCGCCAATCGGCTCGTTTTGGCGACAAGTTATGGCCGGGACCTCGATTACTGGTCGATCGGCGGACCTTATTCATTACGCGGTTACGATTATTACGCTTTCACAGGTAGCAAAGTGGGTTTTTTGAACATGGAATTGCGTTTTCCGTTCGTTGACCGCTTGAATATCGCATTCCCGCTGCCTTTGGAGATCCGGAACATCCGCGGTGACATATTTGCGGACCTGGGCGCGGTCTACAGTGATTCGTTGAAGTTGTGGAGGACCGACGGTGGTTTCCGTCTGAATGATCTGAAGCTCGGGGTCGGTGCGGGATTGCGGTTCACATTTCTCTATATAATTTTCAGGCTGGACTATGCCCGGGCGCACAATCTCAAAGGTTGGTATGCAAGCGAGGCTGATTATCAGCAGGGCATAAAGTCCGAATGGAAGTTCTATTTGACCCTGAGCCCAGACTGGTAATCGCGCATCAGGTTTCTTTGATTACGCAACAACCCAATGCATAAGATCCTTTTGTTTTGCTTGTCTGTTACGCTATTGTTGGTAGCTGGTTGCCGCAAAGACGATCGCGTGATCGTTGATTTTTGGCATGTCATGGGCGGCCCGCTCGGCCGGCGCCTCGATGAAATGATCGCTGATTTCAACCGCATCCATCCCGAGGGCGAGGTGCGCTCCGTGCATATGGGTTCCTATGATGTGCTTGCGCAAAAACTCATGGGGGCGATCGCTTCAAACTCCCCGCCGGTCATTGCACAAATGTATGAGTCGTGGACCGATCAATTTTGGGAAGCGGGAGAGTTGATAGCCGTGGAAGAATTCATCCGTAATGAACCAGGATTTAATATTGAAGATTTCTTTCCGGTTTTCATAGAAGACAATACATATGATTCTGCATTGGTGACGTTGCCATTCAATAAGAGCGTGCCGGTTTTCTACTACAATGCTGATCTGCTGGAGGCAAACGGCATTGACACCTTTCCTGGAGATTGGTATCGATTCCGGGAGGATTGCCATCGCGTGCGGCAGGCCAATGTCTGGCCGACTTCATGGCCGGTAGACGTTTGGTATTTCTCGAGCATGCTCTATCAGCAGGGAGGCAAGCTCTATGATGCAGCGGCTGGTGGACCCCGATTCAATTCAGAAGAAGGCATTCGGGTCATGGAATATCTCGTGTCGCTGGTTAAGGATAGCCTCTTCTATCTGAGCCCGGGGTTCCAGCGCCAGGATGAGTTTCTTTCAGGAAATGTCGCCATGATCCCGGCCTCGGTTGTCTCGTGGGCATTCATGAAGGGAAGGACCGTTTTCCGAATGGGTGTTGCGCCTTTTCCTCAGGGACCCGAGCAGGCAATTGTCATTGCCGGCACTAATATCGGAATGTTCAAAAAAACAAGTCCTGCACAGAGGAAACTCGCATGGGAATTCATAAAATGGTTCTTAGCGGCCGAGAATCAGATGCGCTGGACCGAAGCGAGTTACTACCTGCCGACACGCCGTAGTACTTTGAAGACCGAAGCTTTCCGGCAATTTGTGTCGGAGAATCCTGAATATCAAGAAATAGTTGCCCAGCTCGAATTTGCGCAAACCGAACCAATGGTCAAGGAATGGTTCACCGGACGCATATACCTTAACGAGGCGATGGAAGAAGCGATGCAGCTGGACCGAACGCCGCGCCAGGCACTCGATGATGCTGCGACCCGGCTGCGCGTGGAACTACAGTAGTCTTACTCGGCGACCAAACCTATCTTTCTGGTAATGGTTTCGTCTTCGTAATCCATCAGAAGAAAGTACATTCCTGAGCTGAGTTTGTCTCGTTTGTTATCGATATTCGTCCAGCTGATCGTATGCATACCCGGTTCGACAAGCTCTTTCAATATTTCGGCAACCATTCGGCCGGTAATGTCATATAATCTGAGTGAGACCGGTCTACGGTTTGGTATGGCGAATCGTATGAGGAAATGCCTTGTGCTTGGGTTTGGTGTCGCCTCCAACGTTGCCGACTGTACTTGGTTACCACTTCTGTACTCATCGATTCCCACTTCGGTGCTAATTGCATAGACTTCTCCGCCATTGCCGAATTCGCGCGCGTGCACGGCTTTTCCTCCGGCGCTGACCAGTGAGCCGTCACTTGAAATATCAACCGAGAAGATCGAACCCGGTTCGTCGATGTCATCGAGCAGCTGGAAAATGGGGGTCGAGGAATTACGGTCAAAGATTGTTAATACGTCGCCGTAAGTAGCGCCATATTGTCCCCATGATCCAGCAACGGCTATCGAACCATCATCGCTCAGCGCACATGAAGCTACGTAATCACCGTATTGAGCGTACTGCCAGAGGGGTGTTGCTGAAGATGAATCAAATAAAAGCACCTTGCCTGTATTGGCCGGGCTGTATTGATAAGTTCCGGCCATGATCGTTGACCCGTCAGCAGATATGCCGACCGCGGTCACCCATGGGTGGCCAGTGTAGCACTGCCAGGCCAGGTCGTATGTGCTGCCATTGTAACGGTAGAGATAGGTGCGTGTATTGAAATCGCCTTTGACCAGATAGACACCATCGTCAGAAATCCTTGCGACGGTTTGTCCATAGTTTGTTAATGAATCCCGCCTTGAACCATCGGCGTTGAAAACGTATATCGCGTTGTAGGTCGAAACGCAAAGTACCGAACCGTCACCGGTCATGTCAAGGCCGTAGATCCCTGTATTCGGGTCAAAGCTGATGGTACGTATCGTATCGCCGGAATTGGAAAGTAAGAATATCCTGGCGTCTGTTCCCAATTGTGCTAGCGCCGCGTAAACAGTACCGTCATCGGTGACGCACATGGTCGGTCCTTGAGCGCTCGATGCGAAGGCGAATCCAGGGGGCAGATTATATATCCAGTTCGGCGTTGAGGTCGACGGGCTGAAACTCAAGCAAGGTTCGCCTTGAGCAATAGCGCCGATGCCGTCTCCGGCTGCTGAGACGTCCATGGAGATGAACCATTCGGCATTCGGCATCGGATAATTCCATGCAGGCGAACCACTGCCCATTGTTTCGTAAAGACTGGTTCTTTCGTTGTTCAGGTACCATCCAGCCTGAAGCCACATGCCGTTGCCTGATATCGCGGTGTGTTGTGCGATTGCATTCAGGTGGTTGCGGTCGACCCATAGCACTTCGGCGCGTGTGTTACCGGAAACATCAGTTGTTAATCCGGGGTCTATCGAGTTGCCCGAAGGTTCAGTGACGAATCGTGTACCGGCTGGTCCGGTCTGAATTTCAATACCAGGTAATCCGTCTCGTTCCAGTGTACCGGCAAACAGAATGGCGACTGAAGTTAAGAACAACAGTGTATGTTTCATGGGTTCCTCCTCGAGAAATTATAGTCAATGGCTTGGCTTCGTCAATCTTGATTTTGAACGTTCGTGCCGTATAATAGCCAGTGCTAATCCTATTCGCAGTCTTGAGTTTATCCTTTGACGCATATTTAGATTCAAGCCTTGCCTTTATCGGGCTCAACAAGAAGGATTTGACATTCCGCAATGATTATTCATTACGCGATCCATACCGCTTTGCGATCATCGACTCGTTGCTGGAGAGGCCGCTGGGTGCAATCGATTTTGCCCTGGCAATGGAGATTGAATTCTGGGATGATCAGCAAGAACATATGCTCGGATCAGTCGTCAGTCTGTATGGATTTCAAACAACGTCAGCTTCCCGGGAAGGTTCATTCTTTGACCGTCTCAGTACCTGTCATCACATTTTATCTGATGTCTATGCGGACATGCCTGCACAACTGGACCGTGTTTTTGAGGAGTTGATCGTCTTTTCACCGGAGCCGACCGGTTCAATAGAAGAAGAGAAAGCCTATGAAAAGCGATACGATTCTCTCGTTAGCTGCCTTGGTGCGCACGCAGATAAAATAGACCATGAGAAGATCTTCAATGCGGCATTGACATTGCTTTCGGCTGTGAATGGACTAAAGACAGATATCTTTCGTCTTCCAACGGTGCATCCAGGCGCCCGGAAGGTATGTTCACCATCGAAAGTACGCGGCATGGACGGCGACGTGGTATATTACCGCGAATTCGATTTTGGCCGGGTCGTGGTCGGTGATTCCGGCGCTAATACCTACTCGGGTGATTTCGCGGTCATCATTGATCTTGGCGGGGATGACCAGTACAGCTGTGCAAAGAGTGATTATCTTCAGGTCATAATTGATGAGGCGGGGAATGATCTTTACCAGGGTGAGGACTACAGCATTGCCTGTGGAGATTTCGGAATATCCCTGCTCGTCGATAGAAACGGTGATGATACATACGAAGCGCAGAGCTTTTCGCTCGGTGCCGGGATCTTTGGCGTCGGCATTCTGATCGATTGTGGTGGTAATGACCGTTACCATGGTGATACTTTCACGCAGGGCGCGGGTGGTTTCGGTATCGGCATTTTAGTGGACGCCGCCGGCAATGATACCTACACCGGCGCACTCTATGCGCAGGGCTTTGCATCGACCTACGGGATCGGTCTTCTTGGTGATGGCCAGGGCAATGATGCTTACCTCATCGAGGCAAAATACCTGGATGAGATACGGTACCTGGATCACTATCTCGCGATGTCCCAGGGTTTCAGCATCGGGTTCCGTCCTGATCTTTCGGCCGGCATCGGAATGCTTTTTGATCGTTGTGGCAATGATCAGTATATCGGCGACATCTTTGGCCAGGGTGCCAGTTACTGGTATGGTCTTGGCGCTCTTGTCGATGGCGGCGGCAATGATAATTATGTTGCCTTTCAATATGTGCAGGGTTCAGGAGTGCACATCGCATTCGGTCTGTTGTTCGACAGAGCAGGAGATGATAACTATGTTGCGAAAGGGGTCTCGCAGGGATGCGGGCATGATCTGGCGCTGGGTCTGCTGTTCGATGAGCAGGGTAGTGATACTTACGCGGCTTTTGATCTGAGTCAGGGTGCGGGTAGTGCGAATGGCATAGGCATGTTGATCGATGAATCGGGCGACGACGCCTATGCTGTCAAACGTATTCATAATACACAGGGGTATGGCGATCATCGCAGAGAGTACGGGAGTGTCGGGGTGCTCATGGATTTGACCGGCGATGACACCTACACCTCAGGTGGCAATGCAGAATTCTGGGAGAAAGGTGAACATGGCATTGGTATTGATTGGCGTTGATCAGCCCCGAAGATCTGCAAAATACAGATGATATTATCGTTTATGTTGTTCTTCTTTTGTGCTGAAGTCGATCTTGAGCATCTCTATGACCGGGCGACGACCCGTCTGGTGGTCTTCACTTCAGTGAAGGATTCGGCGATGCAGGATTTCGTATCAATGGGCAAGGATCCTATGACCTCGGATGCGACGATACGCTTCCTGGTTTCGAAATTCGACACAAAGTCCTCAGTTGAAAGGCACACCTTGAAGGACATCCTCAAGGGTATCGGGCCCGCCTCAATTGACTTGATAACACGGGAAATGGATTGGCGTGGCACTGATGAAGAAGCACGCAGTATCAAACAATCTCTATGGATACTGGGCGAGATCGGCACGGCACGGATCGTCGAACCGGTCGGGCGTTTCACAAAAGACGATGCCTGGTCGGTGCGGTCTGCAGCTTTCACGGCGCTTGGCAAATCAGGATCTAATACTGCGGTCGAACACGTCTTAGATGGGTTAAAAGACACGATTGCGCTGGTGCGGAAATCTGCATACTACGCGCTCAGTGAGATTGCAACCGAGCAGGAGATGCCTTTTTTGCTGGCTGGACTTACTGATCCTTACTACGGTGCCCGCTACGCCGCCCTGTCTGGAATTCGCAGGCTAAAGCAGGATGGATTAATTTTCTTCGAACAGCTTGTTGATGATGAGACACGTAATTATTTCTTCCTCGCTGCTGCAGCTGGCTCAGACATCGAATACTTGCTCGATGACCATTTCTGGTCTGCGTCACCGGCTACAAGAAAGGCAATGTACCAAATCATGCCAAAAACATTGCTTGAGGACGCCTTGGAAAAAGAAGCCCATCCCTTATTGAAGAAGCTCCTCGAGAAAAGGATCGCATTTCTTCAGCAAAAATAGCCATGCTTGCTGGCTGAGAGCCGGGTTATATTGACATTAAACTAAAAATATATAGTATTTTCTATGCCGAGCTGGATCAAAGCCAAGAGATTCAGTGCATTCACAGCCTTACCTTATGGCGGGAATCCAGCCTGGGTGGTACTGGGTGCTGAAGATCTCACAGATAGTGAAATCCAGACTCTGGCTTCAGACCTGAACCCGAGTTCTGATACCGCATTTGTATTTTCCGAATCCACTGCAGAGGCAAATATCTTCCTGAGATTCTTCAATGGAAAGAACGAGATCAACTTCTCAAGCCATGCGGCCATTGCTACCTATTTCGCGTTGAGCGGTGAGGGTGTGCTCAAGGTAAAAGAGCCAGAGACCGTTGTCAAGCAGCGGACCAAGGCGGGGATTCATCCGGTAGAATTGAGGGTCGAAGGCGAGAGAATAACCAGGGCAACCATTACGCTCAATAAACCCTCACATCTCGATCTTGAGGTGAATCCGGCACTCGTGGCCCGTTTTCTTGGGATCAGCCAGGCTGACGTTACGGCGGTGGGCCTGCCCATGGACGTGATCTCTACAAGTTTTTATGATCTGGTTGTTCCGGTCCGTTCGCTCAAAGAAATGAGGAATATCATGCCGAACTTCTCATTGATGGACAGCTTCTGTGTGCGGCTTGGCATCAGTGGCATAATAGTGTTCTGCCGACAGACATTCGATGTCGAGAGCACGGCGTTCATGCGTCATTTCACACCGTCCATCGGTATTAATGAGAATCCAATTTCCGGCCTCGCTGCCGGGACCGTGGGATGTTACCTGCTCAAGCACAAAATGCTGGAGCCCGCCAATTTTTCCCGGATAATCATCGAACAGGGACATCTGCTGCACAAACAAGGGAAAGTATATGTTCATCTTGAAACCACCCGCGGACAAATATATCGCGTGAAAATAGGTGGCAACGCGGTGATCACTTTCACCGGTTATTTGCTCACCCCCTGATTGCGCGCTGAAAAAATCGTCCAACGTTAGTCGGTTACGATACCCGTATCGCTCTGAAAGGCTGCTTTTAGCGGCTCAGGGCAGAGTGGTACGTGTCGTTCAGTGACTGCGACAGGTGGCACTCTGCAGGACCCTGTGTTACCTGACTTGAACTTGGTGCGGAGGAGAAACACAAGGTCGACACATGGAAATCTCAGATCATGAAATGCTCGTTGCAGACACTGATAAGGGCAAGAGTATAGGTTTTGCTTGACGATGAGAAGTTTATGAATATACTTGATGCCATGTTCAGCAAATTCCCGGGCGGCGTCCATCCTCCAGAGCACAAGGCCACCGAAGACAAGGCCATTGAGATCATGCCCGCACCGAAGAAAGTGTACATACCTTTTTCACAGCATACTGGCAAGCCTGCTAAACCATTGGTCAACAAAGGTGATAAAGTCAAGATCGGCATGAAGATTGGAGAAGCCGATGGCTTCATTTCGGCCGCAGTGCATTCCAGCATTTCAGGAAAGGTCATTGATATTGTTGACCATCCGCATCCAGTCATCGGCTCGGCGCTGTGTTGTGTTATTGAATCGGATGATACAGAAGATTGGGTCACTGATCTTAAGCATGAGCAGGATATCTCTGCGCTGACCAAAGATGAATTGATCCAGAGGATCAGCGACGCCGGGATCGTTGGTTTGGGGGGTGCCGCCTTTCCGACTCATGTCAAACTTTCGCCGCCCAAGGACAAGAAAATTGACACTTTGATCATAAACGGGTGCGAATGTGAGCCGGTACTCACCGCAGACCACCGTTTGATGCTCGAATATGCGTCGGCAGTGATCGAAGGGGCGCGGATTTTCCAGAAGATCCTCGATGCAGAGGATCTGATTTTCGGTATCGAAGACAACAAGAAAGACGCCGTAGCGTTGTTCAGGAATGAAGGTGTACGGGTTGTGCAATTGAAGACCAAGTATCCTCAGGGTGCG
>WOR8_10001058_pt1 | contig 35560 bp, 23 predicted proteins | sample DeeMarSeWOR38_10_FD_19890 | JGI IMG/M metagenome (IMG submission 19890) | reverse complement strand
CGGGCAACCCTTTGACGGCGGCCGCTGCTTCGGACTTGGTGGGATAAACGCCGTATAGCAACGGATACCACTGCTTGCCTTTATAGACGGTTTTATAATAAGCAACATTTTGGCTCTGTAGCAGTTGATGAAATTTAATGAAGTTCAATAGCGATTCTTCATTGCGAACACCAAGCACCTGCAAGGTGTAAAAAGAGGACTCTTGGTCCAGGAGCCAGCCTTCACGGTAAATCGTATGTTTAGCAGGGGCTTTGGGGAGTGCTACCGGTTGGGGGGGCGGCGGCTTTACGGCCGGCTGTTCAACCGGCTGGGGCGGCGCCTTTGCCAAGACCGTCGGCTGTTCGGCCACCGGTGCCGGCGCCTCGGTTTCCGCAGCTTGCGGGGCTTCCGGGACCGCCTGCTCGGCCTTGGGTGTCATCTGCGGGATGGCTTGCGGCGCACCGTAATCCACAATGGCCGGAATTTTGGCACGGAAAACACGCATTGATGCCGTTTGCTGACCGGTTGATGTGCGCGGGGTCGAATCCATTTGACCGAGAACAACCAGCCCCACAACCACTGCGGCCAATGCGCCAACGCCCCAGCCGACTGCTTTTATTGGCAGATTTTTTAGCAAGGTGAAAAAGCCCTCCTTGGGTGAATTGGATGCATATTTTCGCTTGAGCCAGCGATCGGCGTGTGCGTTGATCTGTCCGGGAAGCCCATCTGATTTCTTGTGGATCCTTTTAATGACGGAAGGTTTAAACAGGCTCGCGCCGGTATAGCCAGCCAAAGCCGGCCGATAGTGAAGATAGGATTCGCATTCCTGTCTGGAAAGCACCGGCATGGTAATCTTGTTAATCGCCGTGTCACCGGCAGCTGATTCCGGCAGCGCGATGATATATTTGCTTAGGCTTGGTTCCCCGAAAAGCACCAGTCGCTTGATTTTATGCGTGCTTTCGGGCACCAGTGCTTCGCGCAACAAAAACCTCAAATCCTTTTCCGGCAGTTTATGCGCATCGTCAACGATGACAATCGGATCGGCCGCATCCTGCTGAATGAAAACCGGATATCCGTCCTGTTGCTCACCTGCTGAAGCTGAATCGGATTCACCGGCAGACTCGGGCCTGATCCGATCGGCCCTCCAGGTTTCATCGGATTTGACCAGATAGCGATGCAACAGCGTGGTTTTGCCGCACCCGGCCTCCCCAATCACCAGTACCAGCAGGTCCGTCCCCTGAACCAGATAACTGAGCAACTGCAACCGCTGTTCAAAGGAATCAAAAGGGTAATAAAACTTGGCATCCGGTTCGGGTGCAAACGGGTCCCTTTTAAGACCGAGGACAGATCGATAGCTTTGATCATAATTTTTCTGAAACACGGCATTACCCGATAAGGGATTCGAAACGCCAACCAATGCCCTGCCTGAACGGGCCCAAAAGAATTATGCTATGTATAGGCAGAAAGTCAAGAAATTGTTTTGATGGGCATGATGGGTGACACCACCCGAATTGACAATCATTCCTGTTCCTTATATACCTTCGAATAATTTGGTGAGGGGCTCATGCGGCCCTGCCCCGGCGACCGCTCATCTTTCCATGGCAATTTCAGGCGTCTGGGATTGGATGGCGTCATGGCCATTTTCCGGGCAAGACACCGCCTGGAAGCCATCTCAAAATTTTGAGATGGCTTCTGTCGCTACGAGGCATATATCGAGCAGTTTTGAACCGCCATGGCCGCTTCCTGCAAGGCCTCGGCAAAGGTCGGATGTCCGTGGATGGTGCGGGCAATATCTTCGGAACTGGCACCGAACTCAACGGCCAGAACACATTCGGCGATCATGTCCGCGGCGCGTGGCCCGATGATGTGCACCCCCAGGATCCGGTCGGTTTTTTGATGGGCAATGACCTTGACGAAGCCCTCGGTTTCACCCATGCAGCGCGCCCGCCCGGCACCGGAGAAGGGATAGGTGCCGGTACAATAATCGATGCCGCGCGCCTTGACCTGTTCTTCGGTAAGCCCGACGCTGGCAACTTCCGGCCAGGTGTAGATCACCGCTGGAATGGCGTCATAGTTGACCTCGCCGGGTTTGCCGGCGATGCATTCGACCGCCGCGATGCCTTCCGCCGAGGCTTTGTGAGCCAGCATCGGCCCGGCAATCAGATCGCCGATGGCATAAATGGATGCGATGTTGGTGCGATAAGATTCATCCACCAGCAGATGTCCGCTGTCGGGATCTGTTTTGATGCCCACCGCTTCGATACCCAATCCCCCGGTGCGGGGGCGGCGGCCCACGCTGATCAAAAGGGGATGGCAGGTCAGGGTATCTTCGCCTTTCTTGGTTTCCAGGTCCACTTTCACAGAATTATTGGAAATCTTGGCAGCGGTTACCTTGGTCTGCATCCGAAAATTAATACCCTGCCGTTTAAGAACCCGCTGCAGCTTGCGCCCCACCTGCCCGTCAAGCCCGGTGGCAATCTTGGGCAGCATTTCAATCACCGTTACCTCTGCGCCCAGCCGCCGCCAGACCGAACCCAATTCCAGGCCGATATAGCCACCCCCGACAATCCCCAGATGCCTGGGGACCTTTTCCAGGGTTAAGGCCTCCCGGGAGCTGATGAAATGCCGGCCGTCAAACTCCAGGCCCGGCACCGGCACCGGCTCCCCGCCGGTGGCCAGGACAATGGCCTGGGCCTGGAGACCTAAAATCTTTCCTTTTTGGTCGCCGGAATCGCCGGGCGCAACTTCAACACGATCCGCGCCGGCCAGTCGGCCGGTACCGTGAATGATCTCGATTTTGTGGCCCTCCAACAGCTTTCTGACATTGGCTGTCAATTCCTCAACGACTTTTTCTTTGCGCGCCATCATGGTCGGCAGGTCCAGCGCCACCTTGCCGGTCTTGATGCCGTGGGCCGCAAATTGTTCTTTGGCCAAATGGTAGTATTCGCTGGAGTCCAGCAAGGCCTTGCTGGGGATACAGCCCTGGTTGAGGCATACCCCTCCCAGGCGCGGCTCTTTTTCAACACATGCCACCTTCATACCCAGCTGGGCGGCACGAACCGCGGCCACATAGCCGCCGGGACCGCTTCCGATAATAACGACATCATAGTCTTGATCCTTGGTCATTTTAAATCTCCATCATCATGCGTTCCGGGTTTTCGACAAATTCCTTGATTCGTTTGAGGAAGGTGACCGCCTCCCTGCCGTCCACAATGCGGTGGTCGTAGCTTAAGGCCACATACATCATGGGCCGGATAACAATCTCATCGTCGATCACCACCGGCCGCTTTTCAATTTTGTGCATTCCCAAAATGGCGCTTTGGGGGGTATTTAAAATCGGCGTGCTTAACAAGGATCCGTAAACACCGCCGTTGCTGATTGTAAAGGTGCCCCCCTCAAGGTCTGCCAGTTCGAGCCGATTTTCCTGGATTTTCTTGACATAATCTACAATGGCCTGTTCCAGGCCGGCGAAACTGAGCTGATCCGCGTGCCGGATGACGGGCACCACCAGGCCGCGTTCGGAACCCACCGCCACGCCGATATGATAATAGTGGTGCTCAATGATGTCCTGGCCGTCAACAAACGCATTGATTTGAGAGATCTCCTTGAGAGCCTCGACGGAGGCTTTGATGAAAAATGACATCATCCCCAGATTAACGCCATATTTTTGTTTAAAGGCTTCTTTATGCTGTTTCCGGATGGCCATGACGTTGGACATATCGATTTCATTGAAAGTGGTCAGCATGGCCGTGCTGTGTTTGGCCTCCAGCAGGCGGGCGGCGATGCGCCGCCGGATCGGGCTCATCGGTTTGCGGCTGATGGATTCTGCGGCCGCGATGGATGGGGCCGGTTCCGGTTCAGACGCGGCTGGAACGGCAGAAGCCTCGGGCCGGCCGGCCGAACCCGGGGATGCACCGCTTTCCAGGTATAACACCACATCTCCTTTGGTGATGCGGCCGCCGGGTCCGGTTCCCGATATCCGGGTTGGATCCAGGTTTTTCTCCGCCACCAGCCTTCTGACTGCCGGCGCCAATGGCAATTCAGCAATTGCCGGACGGGCGGTTTCCCGGGAGGCGGGCGACGGCTCAGACGCGGGCACCGGTGCGGCAGGTTCAGGCGGCGGTGCCGGTGACGGCGGTTGGTCCGGCTCGGCGGGGGGCGCGGCCTCAGTTGCCGTTTCCCTCTCAGCCGTTGCCGTCTCACTCTCGGCTGCTGCCGCTTCATTCTCGTCCGCTGCCGCAGCCGGCGCTTCAGCCCGTTCAGCGCCTTGCGAGCCCAGGGTTCCGACGACGGCACCGATGGCGACCGTTTCGCCTTCGGTTACCGTGATCGTCAACACCCCATCGGCTTCGGCCACAACCTCAAGGGTAACCTTGTCGGTTTCAATGACAAAAAGGGGTTCATCTTTTTTTACCAGATCGCCGTCATTTTTAAACCACTGCGCCAGCAGCGCTTCGGTAACGGATTCTCCCACGCTGGGGACCTTTATTTCGATGAGCATAGTTGCACCTTATCTTGTTATTATGAATCCTGATGCTGATTATTAAATAACCAGCTTAAAATCGAACCGCAGAACAGCAGAATATCCAACCGCAGAATTTCGAAGGATGGTATCGCCGCGCGCTGTCTTTCAAATAAAAACCGACAGCATTCCTTCCTTGGATATTCGAGATTCGTTTTTCGTTCTCGTTAAAGACGCCTCAAGGCTAAAATATCATTTGCGGTTGAACGGCTGCAGAAGACTGGGCTCAGCTGACTTCCGCCTGCTGCTGGCTGCCCGTCGTCGGCCCCACAGCTTTGGCTATGATTTCATTTTGCTCCTGTCTGAAAATCAACGGGAAACCGGTTGCGGGGCTGGATGCCGCTTTTCTGCCGATATAGGTCAACGTCGGTTTGATAAGGGCTTCCAAGCGCGGCCGGATAAACTGCCAGCCACCCATGTTTTCAGGTTCTTCCTGGACCCAGCACCAATGCCTGGCTTTGGCGTATTTTTTAGCCACCATTTGCAGCAAGTCGCGGGGGAAGGGATAGATTTGTTCCAACCGCAAAATGGCGATACCGGTTTTTTCCAACTCCCGGCGCCGGGCGGCAAGCTCATAATATATTTTACCGCTGCATAATAAAACGGTGCGCAGATCCTTGATGGCGCTGGGGTCGTCAATCACGGTTTGAAAGGGGCCCCGGGCCAGCTCATCCACCGTGGATACCGCCGCCGGAAGACGCAACAGGCTTTTGGGCGTTAAAACAACCAGCGGTTTACGAAATTTGGCTTTGATCTGCCGTCGCAGCAAATGAAAGTATTGGGCCGGGGTGGTTGGATAGCAGACCTGAATATTGTCGTCGGCACATAGCTGCAGGAAGCGCTCCAGACGCGCGCTGGAATGCTCGGGTCCCAGCCCTTCAAACCCATGGGGAAGCAGCAGCACCAAACCGCTCTGACGCTGCCATTTGGACTCCCCGCTGGCAATAAACAGGTCAATGATGGATTGGGCATTATTGGCAAAATCACCAAACTGGGCTTCCCAGAGCACCAATCCATGGGGTTGGGCCAGCGAATAACCGTATTCAAACCCGAGGACGCCTGCCTCTGATAACAGACTGTCATACACTGCAAACGGCGCCTGCTGTTCGGCCAGGGCGTTGAGCGGTATAAATTTTCGACCGGTCTGAGTATCCACCCACACGCTGTGTCGCTGACTGAAAGTGCCCCGGGCACTGTCCTGGCCACTGAGACGGATGGGGAACCCCTCGGTCAGCAGGGAGGCAAAGGCCAGCGCTTCAGCACCGGCCCAATCCACCCCATGTCCGCTTTCGACAACCTGCCGCCTTTTGTGCAGCAGTCGCTCGAGTTTTGGGTTCAGCGTAAATTCTTGCGGGACGGAATTCAGTTTCTGGGAAAGGGACAACAGCGCCTCTTTTTTAACACCGGTGCCCACCGGGGCATGGGAAAAATCGGCTGCAATCTCCTGCCAGTTATCATAAAACTCGACTTCGGGGAACGGGCATTCACTGCCGTGAACGGCTTCATAGGCCGCATTCAGACGGGTGTTGACCGTTTGGGTCATATTCTCAATATCGCTTTTTTTAACGATCTTCTCTTCCAGGAGTTTATCGGCATAGATCTGGTGCAAAGAGGGCCGCTGTCGAATCTGTTCGTACATTTGGGGCTGGGTGAAATAGGGCTCGTCGCCTTCATTGTGACCATAGCGGCGATAACAGACCACATCGATGACAACATCCTTGCCGAACTTCCAGCGGTAATCGGCCGCCAGCTGAAACACATGCACCAGGGCCTCCGGGTCTTCGCCGTGGACGTGAAAGATCGGCGCCATGAGCATCTTGGCGATATCGGTGCTGTAGCGGGTGGAGCGGGCATTTTCTGGCAGGGTGGTGTAGCCTATCTGGTTGTTGATCACCAGATGAAGGGTACCGCCGGTGCGGTAGCCTTCCAGTTGAGACATGTTCAAGGTTTCGGTCACAATGCCCTGCCCGGCAAAGGCGGCATCTCCGTGAATCAGAAGCGGCAGCACCAGGTTCGGCTGCCGGTCGGCTGTGAGGTCCTGCCGTGCCCGGGCGAATCCTTCCACCACCGGATCCACCGCTTCGAGATGGCTCGGGTTGTTCATCAGGAAAATACGCAGACTTTGCCCAGCGGTTATTTCCAGATCAGCCAGGTAACCGTTGTGATATTTGACATCGCCGCTGCCCGTCAGGTCATCCGGATTGTAGCAGTTTTCAAACTCGCCGAATATATCTTCATAAGGCTTATTCAGGATATGGGCCTGCACGTTTAAACGGCCGCGGTGGGCCATTCCCAGGATGACTTCCCGGCATCCTTTTAGGACCACGTGGTTGAGCAGGCTGTCAAGGGCCGGAATGATCGCATCCCCGCCTTCCAGGGAAAAGCGCGTCACGGCGATATATTTTTTGTTGATGAACTGCTCAAACAGGGCCGCCTGGAATAGTTTTTCCGCTATCCGGCGTCTGGCAGAAACTTCCAGCGACAGACGATTGCGGGCGGGTTCCATGCGGTCCAGCAGCCACTCGCGCTCGTCCGGATCCTGCAGATGCATGAATTCGACCCCGATGGAATGGCAGTAGGTTTCCTTCAACGCCTGGATAATCTCGCCCAGGGGCAGCTGCCCGGACGCTGCAAAGCGCCGGGCAAAAAATTTGCGGTCCAGATCACGGGCGGTAAGATTGAAAGCGGCCAGGTTCAAAAGGGGATGATCCGTCGGACATGCTGCCAGCGGATCGAGACAGGCCATCAGGTGACCGAGATCCCGGTAGCGGTAGATGAGGGCCTGGACCCGGGCCTGGCGCCGCAGCTGTTCTTCATCGCCGGCTTCACCGAAGGGTCTGGGTCCGGCGGCGGCCAACTCAAAACCTTCGAAGAAAAAGCGCCATTCTCTGGAAAGTGATTGCGGCGCTGATTTCCAGCGCTCGTACTGGGCATCTATATAGTCAGCGTTCCAGGCTACCGTAAGATTCATGTCGTCAAATCCGTTTTGCAAACAATGTGGACCGGATCCACCCCCAGGGCAGCATTCCCATGGGATGAAGCGGGACCCGCATTTTTGAATGAAGCGAATATCCGCCCCCCCCTTTGCGAGCCGGGGGGAGCATCCAATGCATCCCAGGCGGATCATATGGAAAAGACCGGTATGTGTCAAATATAATTGATAAGTCAGCAATTATGGTTATTTTAGATAATATGCAGGTTTCCATAAATTGCAACAGCCAACTGTGGGCCTGGAGCAGATGCAAGAATCCCGGCCGGCGTCAAGCACCGCAGGGTTTTACTTGACAACAACCCCCTGGATTTATTAAACTAATAATGTTGAAGTCGACCTAAGACCAATTATTACCAGGACCTATCTCAAAACCGGCACCTTATCCCTAGGTCGTTTTTCCCCCGCAACCGGCAAGGGAGCAAAAAGTTTCCCACCACCATCTAGTGATAAGATCATTCTCAAAAATCGAAAAGAAGAATAACGATGGCCAAGCCTGACATTCCCAAAAGTGAAGCTGAGTTCAAAGAGATTGTATTTGCTGTCGCCAAAACCCTGGTGACCCTGATCGAGGAAAAGGATCCGTATCTGCGAAAACACTCCGAGCGGGTTGCCAGCAATAGCGCCAATTTTTGCGAGCAGTATGAAATTGTCGCCACAGAGGATGTTGAAACGGTTTACTTAGCAGGGCTGCTGCATGATATTGGTATTGTGGCCATTCCCATCGACTTATTGCACCGCGCCGAGCCGCTTACGGAAGAGGAAATGGTTCGGATAAGGAAGCATCCGGTCAGCGGCGAAAAAGTGCTCAGCAGCCTGTTTTTTCTTGAAGATGTTTTGCCGCTGGTCCGTCATCATCACGAAGCATTTGACGGGTCCGGGTATCCGGATCGTTTAAAAGGTGATGACATTCCGGTCGGCGCCCGGGTTTTAGGGATGTTCAATTCCCTGGATACGCTGATGTTTCCGCGACACGCCGCAAAGGCACTGAGCGTCGAAGATGCCCTGGTGGAAATTAACGCCAACGCCGGCAAGCAGTTTGATCAGGGCTTGATTCAAAATTTTATGGCCTTCGTTAAATCCAACGCCGGTACATCCGAGGATTATTTACAGAAAAAGCAAGCCAATACGATGAGGAGTATTTTTACCGAGATCCTCAGTCAATTCAAGTCCGGCAAAATCAATCCGCCGGTGATGCCCCAGGTTGTGCGGGAAATGCAAACCGTGATTAAACAGCCGAAGTCAACACCGGAACAACTGGCGGAGGTCATCGAAAAAGACCCGACCATCTCCCTGCGGTTGATTTCGGTTGCCAACAGCCCCGTCTATCGCGGTATCACCGAAATCCGCAATGTAAAAAGCGCCATTCCGCGCCTGGGTCTTAAAGAAACCCTTAACATCGTATTGGCCATCGCCAACAAAAACCTCTATGAAAGCAAGAATGTCAAATTCAAAATCCTGATGGACAAGCTGTGGGTGCATGCCCTGGCGTGTGCCTATGGATCCAAACTGATTGCTCAAAGCTTAAAACTCGAGGACCAGGAAAAATATTTCCTCATGGGTCTGATCCATGATATCGGAAAAATTTTGCTGCTGAAAGCCTTTTCCGAAGTCAAAAGGGGCGGCACATTGAAAATGGACGCCATCGAAGCCAATGTCCAAGAGGCGCACATCGGACTGGGCAGCATGCTCCTCAAGCGCTGGGGATTCGATGCGGAATTTATCAACGTGATCAACCACCATGAGGATACGGAATTCAGCCCGGATACCGTCAAGGAGATTCTGGTCGTTCATCTCGCCAACATACTCACCCGACAGATCGGCTTAAGCCTGTTTGAAGTTGACGTAGATTTTGCCGAAGTCGAATCGGCTAAAATACTTAAACTGGAACCCGACCAGATTGAGACCTTCGGCGAGGAGGTCAAGTCCATCATCGCGGATGTGGCCCACCTTTTCTAGGGCAAGGCGCAGCGTACATCGCGCATAGGAAAAATCAAAAAGAATACGAACCATGTCCACGCCTGACATTCCCAGAAATGAGGCTGAATTCAAAGAATTTGTGTTTGAAATAGTTGGAACTCTGCTTGCACTGATCGAGGAAAAAGACCCCTTCCTAAGAAAACACTCCGAACGCGTTGCCAGCAATTGCGCTAATTTCTGTGAAGAATACGGAATTATCCGCAAGGAGGATGTTGAGACCATTTACATTGCAGGACTGCTGCACGATATCGGTATCGTCTCCATTCCCATCGATTTATTGCATAGAACCGCCCCGCTGACGGAAGAGGAAATGATCCGGATACGGAGGCATCCCGTCAGCGGTGAAAAAATATTGGGTAACTTGTTTTTTCTGGAAGATGTTTTGCCGATAGTCCGTCACCATCATGAGGCATTTGACGGATCCGGGTACCCGGATAATTTAACAGGCGCAGACATTCCCCTCGGTGCACGTGTTTTGGGGTTATTTAATTCTCTGGACAACCTGATATTTCCGCGTGCCTCCGACCAGGCACTGAGCATGGAAGACGCCCTGGTTGAAATTAACGGCCGCGCAGGACAGCAGTTTGATCAGGGTTTGATTCAAGATTTCATTACATTTGTCGAGTCTAACGCCGGTAAATCCGAAGCTTATCGGCTGAATCAGCAGACCGGCACGATTAGAACCCTTTTTGTTGAAATCCTTGGCAAATTCAAATCCGGTAAGATTAATCCGCCGGTGATGCCGCAGGTTGTGCGCGAAATGCAGACGTTGATTAAGCAGCCGAATTCAACGCCGGAGGAACTGGCGCAAGTCATCGAAAGAGACCCAACCATCTCCCTGCGTTTGGTTTCTATCGCCAACAGTCCCGTCTATCGTGGCATGACCAAGATCCATAGCGTAAAAGCATCCATTCCCCGCCTGGGTCTTAAAGAAACCCTTAATGTCGTTGTGGCAATCGCAAATAAAAGCCTCTATGAAACCAAAAAAGTCAGATTCAAAATTTTGATGGATAAGCTCTGGGTGCACGCCCTGGCGTGCGCCTACGGGTCGAAACTGATCGCCCAGGCATTGAAACTGGACGATGTCGAAAAATATTTTTTGATGGGTCTGACCCATGATGTTGGCAAAATTTTGTTGTTGAAAGAATTTACGGAGACTTCAGAGGGCTCATCATTGAGCATTGAGACGATTGGCGCCAATCTTCAAGAAGCTCACATCGGAATGGGTCGTATGCTCCTTAAACGCTGGGGATTCGATGCAGAATTTATCAATGTTATCAACCACCATGATGATACGGAATTTAGCCCGGATACCGTCAAAGAGATTCTGGTCGTTCATCTCGCCAACATGCTCACCCGTCGGATAGGCTTCAGCCTGTTCGAAGAGCAAGTAATCTTCGCCGAAATCCCATCCGCTCAAATTCTTAAACTGAAGCCCGAACAGATTGAAGGCATCGGCGAGGAGGTTAAGACCATCATCGCGGATGTGGCCCACCTTTTCTAAACCTGAAAGAAAGTATTGTCCGAGATCTATCCTCTAAATATTAAATCGCAGAGTATCTCCCTTCAAAAAAATCCCAAAATCCAAGCACCAAATCACAAGTAAATTCCAAATTTCAATGACCAAAAAATTGAATTTGCTTGGCAGCTATTTGTTTGTTATTCGGAGCCGGTATTTGTTTATCCTTTGTGTCAAATTTTTACCTCAAACGAACGGCTTCATATTGTAGTTGAAAATTTGAGCAGCGGTTGGTATGTTTCTCGGTGTATTTGTATGCTCGTTTGGGTCATTGGAAATTCGGATTTGGATATTATTTGTTATTTGGTGCTTGGATTTTTCCTGAATTTACGACTAGGAGATAATACTTGATTCACAAATCAATTCATTTTGTCATCTTCCTCGCCGGTTCATGTTTTCTGATGGCGTCCCAACCACCTCTTTTGTGGGGCCAGCAAAAACCTAAGGGCCCCCCGCCGGCCAGTGTCTCCGTTGCGCAAGTGAAAACCGGCATGGTTACCCCCCAGAGTGAATTTATTGCCACCATTTTTTATCAGGAGATATCCGAGACGGCCTCTGAAACCAGCGGTCTGGCGGCGGAGGTACGTTTCGAGGAAGGACGAAGGGTAAAAAAAGGACAAATCCTGGTAACCCTTGGTGCTGATATACTGCGTAAACGACTTAAGGCCGCCAAATTGAAATATGAACAGGTGCTGTCCGAGCTGGAGATCGCGCGCATCGATTTGAAAAGGCGCCAGGCGCTGTATGAAAAGAAATCCATTTCACAACAAGCCTACGATGAAAACCGCTATCGGGTCATCGGGACGGAAAAGTATGCGGCTTCATTAAACGCCGAGGTTGAACAGCTGGCCATCGAGCTTGAAAAAAAGATCATCCGGGCGCCCTTTGATGGAGTGGTTATCCAAAGACATGTGGACCGGGGGGAATGGATTTCGGAAGGTGAAACCGTGGCTGTGATCGGCAAAGATGACATCGTCGACATTGTGGCGCAGCTGCCGGAACAAATTGTTCAGTATGTCAGGATCGGTATGCAGGTTACAGCGACCGCCAATGGCAAGGATTTCAAAGGTACCGTGAATGCCATCGTTCCCAAGGGGGATGTCAGCACCCGCACCTTTCCGGTCAAGATTCGAACGCCCAATACGTTTGCGTTGATCGAGGGCATGTCGGCCAAAGTCACCATGCCCACGGGCGAGGTTAAAAAAACCCTGATCATACCCCGGGATGCCGTCATCGCCAAATTCGATCAGACCGCGGTATTCACAGCCCAGGACGGCAAGGCGACCATGCTACCGATTCAGGTCATTGGCTTCGAAGGCCTGGATGCCGGTGTGACCGCCTCGGGCTTAAAGGAAGGGATGCTGGTCGTTGTCGACGGCAACGAACGGCTCAGAGACGGGCAGACGATAGCATTTAGGCCTCCGGGCAACAAATAGGCATTCACAAAGCAGTTGGCTTTCAGAACAGAATTAATAACAATAATTAACCGGCGCAAGGCTCACGGCGCAGGGCGCACGGCTACTGCACATCAGCCTAACCGTTTTGCCATTTGCCTTGCGCCTTAGGCCTTGAGCCGCGGGCCTATTTTTATTAGCATTCAGTATAAAATGTTTCGGCCCTGAATTTCAGCGACAAGAAACACGAGACCAACAGCATGGACCCCGTCAGGTTTTCAATTGAAAAACCGGTAACCGTCATCGTCGGTATTATCCTCGTTCTCCTTTTTGGATGGATCGGCCTGACGAGCCTGCCCTATCAACTCAGCCCGACGGTGATCGAGCCCGAGATCACCGTCACGACCACCTGGCCCGGCGCCACCCCCTACGAGATTGAGCGGGAAATCATCGAGGAGCAGGAAAAGGTGTTAAAAGGCATTCCCGGCCTGGTGGAGATGGAAAGCACCTCGTCCAACAGCCGGGGAACCGTTACCCTGAAATTCAGCATCGGCACCGATGTCGATGCTGTCCTGCTGAGGGTTTCCAATAAACTCGACGAAGTGCGGGCCTACCCTGAAAATGTCGACAAACCGGTGATTTCCGCCACCGGGGCGGCCACCTCACCCGTCATATGGATGGTCTTGAAAACCCTGGAAGGCAATCCCAATTCCACCTATACCTACCGGACCTACTTTGAAAACAATATTCGACAATACCTGGAGCGCACCGAAGGCGTTGCCGACCTGTTTATCGGCGGCGGCATTGCCAAAGAGATGCATATCATCGTCAAGCCGGAAAGGTTGGCGGCCTACGGCCTGACCATCACCGACCTGATCAATATCCTGCGCTCCGAAAACATCAACATTTCCGCCGGCACACTGGGGGTCGGGCGACGGGACTACCGCATCAGGGCGGTGGCCGAATTTAATTCGCCCGCAGACATCGAAAACATGATCATCCGCTCCACCGGTTTCCAGCGCATCCGGGTAGCGGATGTGGCCGATGTGGGGTTCGGTTATGAAAAAATCAACGCCGCCATGCTCCATCGCGGCACAGAAGGCATTGCCATTGGCGTCAAGCCGGAACCCAATGCCAATATTTTGGAGCTTTCCGATCAGCTCGAAAAGGTCGTCAACTGGCTCAACACGGAAAAGCTGGCCGGCGAAAAGATCATGCTGGACTGGGTATACGATCAACGCCGCTATATTCGGGGGGCTATTTCGCTGGTGCGACAGAACATTCTGCTGGGCGGGACCCTGGCCGTTATCGTCCTGTTGATTTTTTTAAGAAGTTTCATGTCCACCATTATTGTGGCGACCGCCATCCCGATCAGTATCATCGGCACCTTTATGTTCATGAACCTGCTGGACAGAAACTTGAACGTCGTCAGTCTGGCCGGTATCGCCTTCGCCGTCGGCATGCTGATCGACAGTGCCATCGTCGTCCTGGAAAATATCGATCGCCACCGCACCATGGGCAAATCTGCCTTTAAAGCCGCCTATGAAGCCACCCGCGAGGTCTGGGGCGCCATCCTGGCATCCACCCTGACCACCATTGCGGTTTTTCTGCCGGTGGTTTTTATGGAGGAGGAGGCGGGCCAGCTCTTCAGGGATATTGCCATTGCGGTAACATCGGCCGTCGCGATAAGCTTGTTTGTATCGGTTTCGGTCATCCCGATGTTCGCCCGAAAGCTCTTTGGCTGGAGCCGACGCAGGCAACGCCCGGGCAAATCCAAATCTCTGTTGGGAGGCGCCGGACGTCTAACTGAAAAAGGCATCATGGGGCTGGTGCAGTTGGCCACCAAAAACTGGATCACGCAGGCGGCCACGGTGTTGAGCCTGAGCATCCTTTCGATTGTCTGCGCCTACCTGCTCATGCCCAAAATGGAATACCTGCCCCAGGGCAACCGTAATTTAGTCATCAATATCCTGATTCCGCCACCCGGCCTGTCCTTTGATGAACGCAAGGCCATCGGCGAGCATATCTACCGGATGAATGAACCGTATCTGGGTAAGGACAAAGACGGTTTTCCCGGTATCAAGCAGATGTTCTATGTGGGTGCCGAGCAGATCATGCTCTTTGGCATCATCAGCACACACGAACAGCGCGCCGGCGAGTTAATACCGCTGATGATGCGCACGATTTACTCTATCCCCGGCATGTACGGCATCAGCCTCCAGGCGGGTGTATTTCAGACCAGCCTCGGCAGGGGGCGCTCGGTTGAGGTTGATGTCAGCGGCGATGACTTGAACCGCATCGTCCAGGCAGCCGGAATGCTGTTTGGCGCCATCAAAAGAGAGATTCCCGAAGCTCAGATCAGACCGGTGCCTTCCCTTGAATTGCTGTTTCCCGAAGTGCGCCTGATCCCCGAACGCGATCGAATCAAGGCGGCGGGTTTGACGGCCCGGGATTTCGGCGTTGCCATCGACGTTCTGATGGATGGCCGTGAAATCGGCGAATTCAAACAGGAGGGGCAAAAAAAGGTCGACCTGATTCTCAAAGCCTCTGAAAAAGATATCTCCACTCCGGAAAAGCTGTATGATTCACTGATTGCCATCCCGGGCGGCCAGGTGGTGCCGGTGTCCGCCCTTTCCCGCCTGGAGCGCACAGCCGGCATCACCCAGATAAGGCATCTGGAAAGACAGCGCACCATCACCCTGCAGGTCACACCACCGACTTCTTTGCCGCTGCAGGAAGCCATGGAAATCATTACTTCCAAAATTGTAGCACCGATGGCCGGGCAGGGAATGCTGCGGGGTGTCGATATCGGCCAGAGCGGTGTCGCCGATAAGCTCACCGATACCCGCAAAAGCCTGCAATGGAATTTTGTCCTGGCGGCGGTCATCGCCTATTTGTTGATGGCCGCGTTGTTCGGCAATTTCATTTACCCGTTTATTATTATGTTCACCCTGCCGCTGGCCGCCGTGGGCGGTCTGACCGGGCTGAAGCTGGTCAACCTGCTGATTGCCGACCAGGCCCTTGATATCCTGACCATGCTGGGTTTCGTCATTCTGGTCGGGGTGGTCGTCAATAATGCCATTCTGATCGTGCATCAGTCCTTGAACAATGTCCGTATCCACAACATGGCCTCCCGCGAAGCCGTGCTGGAGGCCACCCGCACCCGGCTGAGGCCCATCTTTATGAGCGCCACCACGAGCATCTGCGGCATGCTGCCCCTGGTGCTGGTGCCGGGACCGGGTTCCGAGTTTTACCGGGGATTGGGCAGTGTGGTGCTCGGCGGACTGGCGGTTTCCACCATTTTTACCGTGTTCGTTATCCCGTCCCTGCTTATCTTTTTTATCAGGATGGAGAAGATCAAAAGCTAACTGGCCTCATTAACATACCATTATCCTTGCCAACTTTGCTGCAGGTATTACTTTAAACTCGTAAACAATCTCTATTGCCCCTTTGAATTCTCAATAGTTATTGCATTGCAATGGGGTTTGGAAGAAAGCATAAAATTACAAATTACAAGCACCAAATTACAAATAAATCTCAATATCCAATAATCAATGACCAAGACATCTATATTAAGCCTATAAGCCATACTGTCCCACGCAGGTATTGGCAGATTTCGAAATTTGAATTTTGGTCATTGGAATTTATTTGCAATTTGGGATTTGTAATTTGATATTTCTTAAACTCGGTGAGGCAAGAAAATGAAATTTCGTGAAGAAAAGGATTCTATGGGAACCGTCATGGTTCCTGCGGACGCCTACTACGGCTCCCAAACCCAGCGGGCGGTGGATAACTTTCCCATTAGCGATCTCAGATTTCAGGCCGGTTTTATCCACGCCCTGGCGCTGGTAAAACGTTGTGCGGCCCAGGTCAACCATCAGCTCGGCCTGCTGGATAAAAAAATAGCGGATGCCATCGGCCGGGCCTCGCAGGAGGTCATGGACGGCCGACATGACGACCAGTTTGTGGTGGATATTTTTCAGACCGGCTCCGGCACCTCCACCAACATGAACATGAACGAGGTGGTGGCGTCCCGGGCGAATGAGATCCTGACCGGTCAAAAAGGAGGTAAATCACCGGTTCACCCCAATGATCACGTGAACCTGGGACAGTCCAGCAATGACGTGATTCCGTCGGTGATTCACATAACGGCATTGCGGTTGATTCATGCAGAATTAATTCCATCGATTGAATCACTTGAAAATGCTTTGGCCGCCAAGGCGGATGAATTCAAAGATATCCGCAAACTCGGTCGCACCCACCTGCAGGATGCGGTTCCCATTTATTTGGGCCAGGAGTTTGGCGGCTATGCCCGGCAAATAGAACTCGCCGTCGAGCGCATCCGGTCGGTTGAGCCCCGCCTGAGTGAGCTGGCCCTGGGCGGCACTGCCGTCGGCAGCGGCCTGAACACCCATCCGGAATTCGCCGGCCGGGTCATCAGCCTGATTTCCGACCACACCGGCTTGTCCTTTGTCGAAGCCCGGAACCATTTCGAGGCCCAGGCCGCCCAGGATGCGGCTGTTGAAGCCAGCGGGGCCCTGAAAACCCTGGCCGTCAGCCTGGTGAAAATCGCCAACGATGTGCGCTGGCTGGCCTCCGGTCCCCGCAGCGGACTGGGCGAAATCAACCTGCCCTCCCTGCAGCCGGGTTCCTCGATCATGCCCGGCAAGGTCAACCCTGTCATCCCCGAAGCGGTGCTACAGGTCGCCGCACAGGTAATCGGCAACGATGCCGCTATTACGATGGGCGGCCAGGGCGGCATTTTCGAATTGAACGTGATGCTGCCGGTGATCGCCTACAACCTGCTGCAGTCGATTTCCCTGCTGGCCGAGGCCGCCGCCGTATTCGCCGACAAATGCATTGCCGGCATCACCGCCAACCGCAAGGCCTGCAGCGGCTATATCGAAAAAAGCCTGGCCCTGGTGACCGCCCTGGTCCCCGAAATCGGCTACGACCGCGCGGCGGCGATTGCCAAGAAGGCTTATGAAAGCGGCAAGACGATCCGCGAGATCGCGGTGGAAGAAGATATTCTGCCTGCAGATGAGATTGACAAATTACTCGGCAGTTAAACGGCCAGCCCTGGTAGCGCAAAAAAACAAGCCCGCTAAATGCTATTCTTCCGTCGCGGCCGCGGCGGCGATCTTTTTTTCCTTTCTGGCTTTTTTCTTCATTGGATCCTGAGCGGAAGGCTTGGGTTTCGGCTTTTCAGATTTCGGGGCCGCTAGTTTTCGGGCCTTTTCTTCAGCCCTGCGGGCGATATCCGATTCCAGTTTGGCGATACTCGCCAATTGCTGCCTGGCCTGGCTTATCTCGGCCCTGAGGTGCTTTACAGCCGAATCCCTTTGAATCTGAACATCCGTCTTGCCTTTTGATTTGAGGTTTTCTATACGGGTCGCGAGCTTGCTTTCAGCCAGGATCTTATGGTTTTCTATATGCGGTTTCTTGTTCAACATGATTCAGATCTCCTTTTTCCAGATTGCCTGGACCTTGTTAAATTCAGAGGGCATGCCGAATAGGCTTCAGTCCAGCATCAGGCGGCTTGGGGGAAATTCCAGTCATCAAACCAAAACTCCGGTGTCATTGGCTCGAGCCCCCAGGCCCGCCGAGCTTTGTCGCAGTCCGGGTTGCAGGAATTGTTCTGCCAGGACGGCTCGAAATCGCGGCAGACCGACGAGCGCCGTTCATAAATACTGCACGTGACTTGCCTGCCGACAATGCCGTTCAGGGCGATACAGCGCGGGACGCTTCCGTTCGTGCCTTTCATGACCAGCCGGAAGTCGTTTAACTTCTGGGTCAATTCCTCAGGGGCCCCTCCGGGCGTGAAAACATCAGCCTCCATCCAGTAAAAAGAGGCACGATAGAAAGCACAGCAGGCGCCGCAAGCTAAGCACGGATTAACGCACATTCGCATCACATTTTCCAAATCTCGTTGTGACAACCTGACCCGGACAAGACGGTGCCGTTGGCAGGCGTCATCAATATTGTCGAACGCCATGCCATAAAAAAAAGCTTTCCAAAAAAATGGAAAACTTCAATTACTTTTCATTCAATTTTGAGTGCAAACCAACGTGCCAGTGCCCATGATTGCCACATTTTGAAAACAATTATTAGCATCAGAGAAACGTAAAGTCAAGAGGGATTTGTGTCGGAATACATCTGGGCTGGTTAAAACACACTGGGTGATTTTTGCCGAGCTTGCCGGGCAGCTGGGTATTTCCACCTCGGCGATCCTAATGATCCCGAAACGAGAGAATCAATACGCCAACTCCGGAATTCTTACCTGCGAAACACCATCGCGCCGGCGGTCAGCCCGGCGCCGAACGCATCGGTCAGAACCGTCTGGCCCTCCTTTATGCGGCCGTCGCGAATGGCCTCATCCAGGGCGGTGGGGATGGTGGCGGCTGACGTGTTGCCGTAGCGATCCAGGTTGATGATCACCTGATCCATCGACATGCCGATGCGGTTGGCGACAGCTTCGATGATTCTCAGATTGGCCTGATGGGGGACAAACCAGTCCAGTTTGACTGCCGGGATGCGGGCCTGCTCCAGGGTGCGCAGGGCGCATTCGGACAAGGTCCGCACGGCCACTTTGAATATCTCCCGGCCGCTCATGCGGATCTTGTGCAGGTTCTGGGCATAGCGTTCGGGGGTGACCTCCAGGGCGGAACCGCCGGCCGGAACGATCAGCAGCTCGCTCAGTGTGCCGTCGGAAGACAGGTAGCTGGCCAGAACCCGCCGGCGCGATCGGGGTGCGACCCGTTCGACCACGGCTGCCCCGGCCCCGTCGCCGAACAAAATGCAAATGGTACGGTCCTGCCAGTTGATATAATGGCTTAAAACTTCGGCGCCTATTACCAGCACGGTCCTGGAATGACCGGAACGGATAAACTGCTCAGCGGTAACCACCCCGTAAATGAATCCCGAGCAGGCCGCATTGATGTCCATTACCCAGGCCCGGTGGGCCCCGATCTTTTGCTGCAGCCAGCAGGCGGTGGAGGGAAGCGGTGTGTCCGGCGAGCAGGTGGCGTATATAATCTGATCGATTTCCTCAGCCTGGCGGCCGGCCATTTCCAGGGCTTTTATCGCTGCCCGGGCAGCCAGTGAAGAATTGCGCTCGGCCTCATTGCCAACATTCGATATGCGGCGCTCGACAATGCCGGTTCGCTCCTGGATCCACTGGTCGCTGGTTTCCAACCCGAATTCGGTCAGTTTACGGGCAACGTCATCATTGGTCATTCGTCTTTCAGGAAAAGCCGAGCCGGTACCGGTGATTCTGGCTGCATATCCCATCGCTTTTTGTTCCTCCATCTTAAGGCAGGTTTGAAGGTCAGGGCCGCAAAAGCCACATAAGATAAGGATAACTTCATTAAGCAGGATTGCAAGTGATTTCTGCGTCGCGGACTATCAGTGGAGCACAAAAGCTGTATTGCGCAGTTTATCACAAGCTCGGCAGGTGCGTGCTATACGGGATAGGGGTAATGCTTAAAATAGTTCCAATGATTGAAATTTGACCACGGCAGATCATTGAGGCGCTATTCGCGAGCAGAGGTTCCCCCCTACCCCTTGGGCGAGTAATCTCCCGCTCCCTTGACGGGAGAGGGCCGGGGTGAGGGTGAATAAGATGATTCGTATCCTTTTTATCACCCTCCCCTTGGTCCTCTCCCGTCAAGGGAGGGGAAACGAAGGGTGGCCAAATTATAGAATAATAAACTTTCGGGACGCGAAACTAACACGGGCAACCAAGCAGGGTGGGCATTGCCCACCCTGCTGCTAATAAATCCAGCCCATAATCCCCAGCCCCCAAACATTCATCAAAACCGCCACGGCATAGATGCCGGCGATGGTGAGAATCTTGCTTTTATCCGACCGCATCGCGATAACGATAATAATGGCGACATAGAAGTGGAAATAGCCGAAGAAAAAGATCAGCCACACGCCCCAGAAAGTGCGGTTCCACCAGGGGTACTCCCACACCAGCAGCCCGCCCATATTCAGCAGACACTCCACGAAGACACAGAACAGGGCATAACCGATGGCCCAGAACCAGCGATTGGGAAGGCCCAGGATGACCTCATCCCTGTCATCCGACAATGTGTTGTAGTAGATGATGCCGGAGATGGCGAACATGAACATAATCTCGATGTTCCATCCCATCATGGTTCGCAGGGCCGTCTCGCCGGGTGTGGTCCAGAAAGCCGAACGCTGGGTGAAGTGAAATATCCAGCCGTTCCAGGTCTCATTGAAAAAATCCATCCCGAAAAGGGTCAACCCGGCATAGATGGCATCCCAGTTACCCGAGTTCTTGGCCTTCTTGATTTCAATCGTGTAGATGTAAAATACAATGGCCAGCAGTGGAATCACATACCACTTGAGGGTCGATAGGTCCCTGAGTCCCCGCAAAGCAAGCTGTGAGGCGGGTGTGGGCATGGCGTCTCCTCCGGTCGATAGTTTGTTGAGTTGATTGAGTTCATTGGGTTTAGAGTCCGAGGGGCTTTTCTGTGAATTGGACCGTTATATCCTCCAAAAAGGCAATTTTAGAATTCAAAAGCACCCTTATCTACTGCATGTCATGCCGGACTTGATCCGGCGTCCAGAAACATGTGTCTTTGAGATAGCACTGGATTCCGGGTCAAGCCCGGAATGACCAAACAGCAAACTCTGCAGCAGGGCCGGCCACCGTGCCGGCGATATTGCGGCGTGTCAAGATAGGTTACTTCCGGCGGGCACCCATCTTCGCTAAAGCTTCGCCGCGCCAAGCGGTGGCGGGCCCTGCTGACACCTGAAACCTATTTTTCGACATCACTCATCTGACTTAAAAAGATTTAAAAACGCAATGATGTCCAAAAGGCCCCCTTCTTTGTCCACATCCTTGACCAGGGCGACTGCCGGATTGCGAAAGCCGGTGACTACCTCTTTCCACACGGCGGCATCGACCGTCAGGGAAATATCCGGGTTGTCCGGAAACTGCGGCCGAATTTCGGCCACCCCACGACGCACGTGAACGGTGTAGGCTTCGCCGGTATCCGGAAAGCGAAAACCGGCGATGGTATCCACATCGATGCTTTTTTCCGGATCGAGCTTAACCGCCATGGCGTTGAATATATCCGCAACCTGCAGTTTTTGGAGCAGGCGTTTATCCGGTATCTTCATCATACCGATATGCAGTCGGCCTTCGACTTCCAGCGCCTGGGTGAGATAGTAATTCCTGGCAGTGGCAGCAACCTGTCGACTGCCGAGGGCTCTCAGGGCTGCAGCCTTGAGACGACGGGCTTTGGCGGATTCCGGGTCAAGCTGTAAAAGCTGGTCAGTCAGCTCCAGTGCCCATTGGTAATCCTGGCCGCCAACTGCCTGCCGGGCGGCTGCCAGCAGGTTCTGCTCACCGCCAGCCAGATCGGCAAAGCGCCTGGCACGCTCTTTTAGGGGCAGCGGGTAGAGGTCGGTGGCGTTACCCCCGAACCATCCCAGATACCCGTCGAAAATAGCCCGCACCGACCAGTCGACCGTTCCGTAGTATTCATGCAGATAGGGTTGCCGGGCCAAATGGGGCGGCAGTTTGACCTTTGCAACAATTTCCATGGGCGTCAGCCCCTTGTTCATCCAGCGGATGGTCTGATCGTGAACGAATTGAATGGCATCCCGGTAATTGGTCAAAACCTGATAAATCTCTTCAGCACCGATTAACGGCCGGGTATGATGGGGCACCAGGTACGCCGGCTTCAGGTCGCGCATTTTATCGATGCTGGCCACCCAGCTTTTGACATCCCGGTAGGCAGTGCCGCGAATGGCATAAAGGTTGGGAAATGACTTATAGTAATTGTCCGCCGGCAGCAGAACCTTTTTCTCCGGCATCCAGACAAAAATCTGATCCGGCGTTTCACCGGGGGCGAAGAAGAGAGATAGCTTTAAACCGGCAATTTCAAGATCGCGGCGGTCTGTCGAAAACGTTTTAGTGGGTGGCAGCATCCCCAGCGTTTTGCCTTCATCAAACTCCAGACGCGGGCCGATGCCGGCATTGATCAGGCCGCCTTCCGGCAGCAGGGTTCCAAATTGACGCATGGCCCGGCGATAAGTGGTTTCCCGGGTAATGGTGGCGATGCGGTCCATATATAAGGATGTGGTTGCATGGGAGTATATATCCGGGCTGTCATCACCGGCCATGACAGAGGCCCCGTTGGTATGGTCGGAATGATAATGGGTGTATATGATTGCCTTAACCGGTTTGGCAGTGATTTCAGCAAAGGCGGCTTTTACCGGGATGGCCGCCTCCACGCTTTCCATGGCATCCACGATGACGACGCCATCGTCGCCTTCCAGCAGGATGCTGTTGGCCAGACCGAAACCGATGGCGACATACACCCCGTCGGTAACCTCAATAACTTCCTGCCTGAACTCATCGCTGTGGGCGGCCAGATCGGGATTGGCTCCGATATCAAGAGGCGCGGGCGCCTTTTCTTCTGCACAGGCGGCAAGCAATAGCAGGCCGATGCCGATGGCCATAACCGCCCAAGTGGTTTGAAACTTCAATTTTAGCATTCAATTTATCCTTTGTTTTTTTAAAATAGACCGCTATATCGGCAACAAATCTAGATTAAAATGATAGTCGGGTTGTTAAAAACAATCAGAAAAATCCCCCCTACCCCCCCTTTTTCAAAGGGGGGAACCTTTCTTCCCCCTTTTTCAAAGGGGGATCGAGGGGGATTTCTAATCCCGGTGCTTTATACATATCTGCCAATCGTCGTGGGAGCGGCTTTTGCTTGCATCCCGACGTTCTTAATCGGGGCCAGCCGCGATAATGTGTCAGGCTTAAAGAGGCAATCGCGGCTGGAAGCCGCTCCCACAATACCTTAACAATTTAAGTTGCTTCACCACACCAAAAGTTCTGCTTATTCGATGTAGTCATTTCGGTCCAGCACGCCTCTTATTTCTTGGCCCAGCAAAAAGCGCTTCACATTCTTCAACGCCCGCTCGGTCGCCCGGGCAATGGCGCCCGGGATGTAATCGGCACAATGCGTGGATCCGGTAATGTTCGGCAATTCGAAAAAGGGGAAATCCAATTTCAATCTTCCGCGGTCGGCCGGCTCCGACCACCAGGTGTCGATCCCGGCGCGAAAGTTCGGATGCGTCTTAAGGTGTTCATAAAGGGCCTGCTGGTTGATGATCGCGCCGCGGCCCACATTAATCAAGATGGCATCTGCTTTCATCCACCCCAGTTCCTCGCGACCGATGAGGTCTCTGGTCTCCCGATTGAGCGGGGTTGTGACCACAACCACATCTGACTGCGGCAGGACCTCTCTCAGGTCTGAAACCCGGCCGATAAAATCAACCGGCACATCGGTGGTCCCGCTGCGATTGATCCCGAATACCTTCATACCCAGGGCCTGCATCAGGCCTGCGATGGCTTTCCCGTTGCCACCGAATCCAATAATGGCACAGACACCGCCCTTGAGCTCTTGATTGTATAAGGGCCTGTCAAATCGACCCGCAGCCAGGATACTGTGATAGGGGATGATATTTTTGGCCAGGGCCAGCACCAGCGCCAGCACATGTTCGGCAATGGGCTCGGCAAAAGCACCGGCGTTGCTGGCTATTATGACTTCTTGGGGAATTCGATCGAAGGGGATGCCGTCGGCCCCGGCGAACACCAGCTGGATAAAGGCAAGTTTTTTAAGATGGGCGACCTCCCGGGAATCGATTTCCTTTGCGGCAAAACTCAAGGCAACTATTACATCCGCATTCTCAAGCAATCTAATCCGCTTCGAATTATCTTTTTCTGGCAGAAATACTATATGGGCAAGATCACCTATGATTTCCTTGAAATACTCTCTTGTTTCCTTCTTCGGCAGGTAGGTTACCAGCAGACTGGGTATCATAACTCATGCTTTCTGCAGATCAAACTAAACACCAAACACTAAATACCAGACACATCAGAAATTCACTGTGTTCAGACATCACACAATTTTCTTACTATATCACAAAACACCTCTGTTCCCCTGATCATATTTTCTTCGGATATTCTCTCATCGATGCCGTGGACCTTGCCAAGATCCTCCAGGCTGATGAGCATGGGGCATACGCCGTAGCAGGGGATGCCTTTTGCCCGGAAAAACCGGGAGTCGGAGGCACCGAATAAGAGGGAGGCAACCGCCAGGGCGCCGGGGAAATGCTCCCGATGAACCCTCTTGATAATGTCAAAATCATCCAAATCCATAGATGACTCACTGGCGTGGGACGATCTACTGGCTATCACCTTGATGTCATCATCGGCCAGGGCCGCTTTGATTTCCGCCACAACCGCCTCCGGATCGATTCCCGGCAATAGCCGGATATCCAGTTCCGCCTCTGCTGTGTCGGGAATCACATTGACCTTGTTGCCGGAATGCAGCAGGTTCAAGCTAATCGTATTTTTTAACATGGCGGCCATCTGGGGAATTTCCAGCATGCCGTTTTGGGTTAAAATCTCAATGAGCGTTGCGGGCTCGCCGTCGCGCACATAGGGCATTAAAAACTCCCAGGCAACGGCAAGCTGCTTGAAGTATTCCGCAATCAAAGGGGTGATGATGACAGGATTTTCTTTTGCCAGCAGGCGGCTTAGGGCCTGCACCAGTTTTTCCAGGGCATTTTGGCCGTGGGGCGTGCTGCCGTGGCCGGGAGGACCGCTACGCATCAGCTTGAGGCGGCACACACCCTTTTCGGCGGTTGCGATCATAAACAGCGCCCTGTCAGGCAACACGTTGCTGAGGCCAAAGCCGCCCTCGTTTATAACCAGATCCGCCTGGAATTCCTCCCCATGCTGGTCTAACAGGTATTTGATGCCATTTGCGCCGCCGGCCTCTTCATCGGCGACTGCCAGAAATATGAGATCCCGGCAGGGGCGAAGCCCTTTTCTTTTAATTTCCAGAAAGGCGAGCAACTCGAGGATACCCTGTCCTTTCATGTCCAACGCTCCCCGACCATAGATAAACCCGTCCTTGATGGCACCGCTGAACGGATCAACGCACCAATCGTCCGCCCGGGCGGGAACCACATCGATGTGGTTGAGCAATATGACCGCCCCTTTTTCACCGCTTCCCGGTATAACGGCACGGATCGAGCCCCTTCCTGGAGATGCTTCATAGGTTTTGTAGGCGATGCCCTCCCGGTCAAAAATATCGGCGAAAAACGCGACGCCCCTGTTTTCGTTTCCCGGCGGGTTGGTGGTGTCGATTTTTAAATAGCGCGATAATAGATCAACGGCTTCATGCGTCATGGCAATTCCAATCCCGGCTTCTGGTGGCGAAAAATTGCTTCACTTCTTCGGATACCCAGGCAACGCACGAACGGATAACCCCGAATGATATTTTGGAATCCAAATCCGACGACGGCCTGACTTCGGCACATATGCCCGCAGGATTCTAAAATTGACCGCCCGGGACAAAGAAACCTCCGCCCCGGCTTTGCCAAGCTTCAGGGGCCGGCCGGGTATACCGGCAGCGGTCACGGTTGCGCCATTAAGCGCATGGCATCCCGGTGAAAACGCGGCGTTTTCTATTCCTGCTGGTGGTCAATCGTATATGTCCGGCTAAAAAAGGTGGTCGTAGAGATTTCAACAGCAAAATCGGCAATATCCCTGGTGGACGGGGTTGATGACTTTTCAGTGCCCCGCAAATTGCCGATGATGGTCACCGGCTTTTCGGCGTAGGTCTTGAATTTAAGGTGACGTTTTCGCAGGTTGCGGATTTCCGTCGTGATTTTTCCGGACAGTCCCGACTTTTTGGCTTTATCTGCGCTTTCATATTGGTTTATCAACGCCTCCAGATCGAGCAGACGGTCGGCGGCGGCCAGTAAATAGTATTTCTCCTCCCCGGTGTGATCGTCCAGCTCAAGCCACCGATCGCCCCGGGGGATATAATGCTTGCCGGACAGTGAGCTGGGATCGTCGAGCTGCTCGAACCGGTAGGGGAATAAGACGCTGATATCCCCCTGCGAGCTCCGGTAAATAAGATAGAGATAGACGGAAGGCTCCAGTTTGACAAAGAACTTGATCTGATCACCGGATTTCAAGGTGGTATCGCGGGTAATAACAATCGGCTGCTGTCCGGCATCAGCCTTGTGCTGGGCACAGAAGGCCCATTGAAAAACGATTTTTTCGCCATCTGTTTCGCCCGCCGATTCAGCTTGAAGGATCTGATGTGGATCCAGCAGCATCCCACACCAGATGATAAGGAAAGCAAGAAGAAAGACCCGGGAATAGGTTGTCATTTGAATTCTCCAGTTTCAAGGAGTGTATTCATCGGCAGCGCGGGCAATTTTGATTAATATCTCTGATAGAACATCTCTACCAGCATTCGCGATTTAAAGTCAAGGAGCAGCGGGTAGAGAATGGAAGGAGACCGGTCGAGTCAGATTATTTTAGTGGATTGAATGGGTACTATGGAAATTGAGATTGCAAGCGCTCTGATGCTAGAGCCCCCTGTGGCCATTCCCGCGCAGGCGGGAATGACGTGATGTGTAGGGTCGGCCACTGCCCGGCGCGGCGAAGCTTAAGCGAAGACGGGTGCCGACCTGATCCGGAAGGTCTGTTCTGGCAACCACGGTGGGCTGCCCTGCTCAAATTATAGCGGTCATGAATTGAGGGAGCGGCTTCCAGCCGCAACTTGCACCATCGATATAGGGTCGATTCGCGGCTGGAAGCCGCTCCCACCATGATGTTGATAACTTGTAGGTTAAACTAAGCGATAGCTTATTCCAACAACCCGGCTTGCTTTAAGATGTTTTCAATGGCAGTTTTGGCCTCATCCGTTGAAGGCAGCAGCGGGGCCCGGGGTTCTCCGCCGAAATAGCCCAGCATGTCAAGGGCGGACTTCAACCCGGCAATCCCATAAACGGCCGTGACGGCCTTGTTGACCGGAATCATTTTCAGCTGGATTTGCTGAGCCGCCTTGAAATCGCCTTGCTGGATCAGGGTTTGGATCTGAACACAGGTGTCGGGGGTCACATTCGCCAGGGCCAGCACGCCGCCGACACAACCCAGGGTCAAAGCACCATACAGCGCGCTGGCCGTGCCGACCAGAATGCTGAAACCGGCATCAACCCGCCCCAGGAATTCTCCCAGTTGCATCACGTTGCCGGTGGAATCCTTGATCCCGATGATGTTCGGATGCCCGGACAATTCGGCAACGACATTGACGGTCAGGTTGACATGGGTGAATTGCGGCACGTTGTACAGCAGGACCGGGATGGGTGAGTTGTCGGCCACCGTTGTAAAATGTTTGATCAGGGCGGCATCGGACATTTTGCCCCCGAAATAATGGGGCGTGACGACCAGGGCGGCGTGGGCGCCGGCGGCGGCGCAGTCAGCGGTCAAACGGATCGTCTCCCGGGTAGATTCACATCCGGTGCCGGCGATAACCGACATGTGATCCGGGGTTGCCTGAACCACGGTTTCAACCACTTTTCGTTTTTCTGCTTCCGATAAACTGACATACTCCCCGTTGGATCCCAGCACCACAATTCCCTTGAGGCCGGTGCGGCCATACACATTGGCGGCCAGTTTGTCATAGGCCACCTGGTCATCCACAAAAGGCGTGGTAACCGGCGGAAAGATTCCGTTCAGATCAATTGACGACATAGCAGTATTCCTTTTTTAAATTAGATTTTTATTGATGTGTCCATGATATAGCTTTTTTTATTCCAGCGTTGGCAGCTGTAACGTAATCTAGCAGCTATCTCAAAAATGTCTTTTGGCCCAAACTCTTTGTTGGTGACTTATTTTAACTCCTCGAAATACTATAGTATTCCTCCGGTTTAAAACACGGCCCCGCCGCGATTTTGACCCAAAATCCTATTTTTGAGATGGCTTCTAATAAACCTCTGAATATCTTCCTGTCATGCCGGACTTGATCCGGCATCCAGTAATGAACGGCGTTGAAAAAGACCTGGATTCCGGGTCAAGCCCGGAATGACGATACGGAAGTATCGGTGGTTTTTTATGATTTCGACATACTCTGCTCCGCGGGACTGACCTGAGAGCCGTCATCAACTGCAATAAACTCTCGCAAACGGGCTCACGGGCGAACCTGCCTGCCGGCCACCACCTGCGATATATGACATACCTTCGTCGCCAACCCATGGCGCCGCACGCCATAGGATAGTTGAATCATGCAGGCCGGACAGGAGGTCACCAGGAGATCGGCTTTGGTTTTTTTAAGATTCTCCATTTTACGATCGAGCACCTTCTGTGACAGGTCATAATGGGCCAGGGCGTAGGAGCCGGCACCGCCGCAGCACCAGTCGGCCTCGGGCATTTCGCGGTATTCAATTCCTTTTATATTTTTTAGGATCTCCCGGGGTTCTGTGGTGAGCCCCTGTCCGCGCGATGCGTGGCAGGGGTCATGGTAGGTCGCCACAACCGGATTCTCAACTGTAATTTCTACAGGCTCAGCGGGCACGATCAGTTCGACCATATCTTTGAGGCGACCGGCAATCTTTTCCGCCTGCTGGCGGCGGTCATCATCGACGAAAATTTCAGGATATTTTTTTAAAAAACCGGCGCAGCTGGAGCAATCGGTGACGATGACATCGAATTCGTCGGAATCAAGGATATCCAGGTTTTTACCGGCCAGTTTCCGGGCCGCCTTTACGTCGCCGTAGGAATGAGCGGGCAGACCACAGCAGCAATTGTTTAAGAGCGTCACCGATTTGCCGATCCTTTTTAACAGCTCCAGGCTGGCTTCTCCGGCTTCCTGTTGAATGACATCGACCCCGCATCCCACAAAATAGCCGACACGCAGGGAGTCCCCGAAACCTTCATAGACCCCGGGCTTGATTTTATCCCGAAAGGGCAGGGGCGGCAGCTTTTCGATGATTTCTTCGGCCCGTGAAAAATCGCGGCCAAAAATCCTCAACAATCCCAGGGCCCGGGCCATGCTCGAAATACCCGTGTTTTTCCCCAGGGCCACAGCCCGGGCTGCAAGGTGCAGCCGACGGGGATAGGGCAGCAGGTAGTCAAACAGCATCTGGTGGATGGGTTTGCGCTCAACCTTCTCAAGGTATTCGGTGCGGGCCTTATTGACAAGGTCGGCAGTGGGCACCGCTGGAAAACAATTGGCGGTGCAGGCACCACATCCCAGACAATCATACAGGGGTTCTTCGAGCTCTTTGTTCCAATCCAGGCGCCCTTCGATAATGGCGCGCAACAGCGCCAGACGGCCCCGGGCGACACCGGATTCATGCCCCGTGGAACGGAAAATGGGACAGGCCACCTGGCAGAAACCGGCCCCGTGGAACGGAAAATGGGACAGGCCACCTGGCAGAAACCGCATTTGTTACATTGAGCGATTTGATCGTAGTATTCAGCAATATCCATATTTAAAAGCTCCGCTTTGCGTTAGGTTTGAGGCGGAACCTTCGGTTGTTGGAGGTCTGAGGTTGGAGGTTAGAGGCTGATTGTCAGAAATAAAATGATTCGATCCGAATTTGCCTCAAACCTAAAGCGAAGCGCTCCTCAAACCTTAGACGGCCAAAGGCCTTGCCTCAAACATTTGTTTTTTACACTTTTCCGGGAAGAGCCCCGGGGGCGAAAACATTGTCCGGATCCATGGCAGTGCCGAAAACATCATTTTCTTTCCTGAAATCATCCGGTGCTTTCATCAGCAGCCCATGTCCACCCTGCTGATCGATCACTTCACACAGACGCGCCCAGTCAGCATTGCTGAGGGTTTCCAGGCCGGCCAGAACCCGGCCGCATCCAAAATCCAGGAGCACATCAGACAGCGTTGCTCGGCCATCCAGGGCGTTGATGAAACCAGCCACCCGATCCAGGAGAAAATCGGCCCGCAGAATAAAAGGCGAACGGCCCATTTTTTCATAGACATCACCAAATCTGCCCTCATGAACCGAATAATCTGCTTTTTCAAGTGTTTGGAGCTGGGCCGTCTCAAGCACTGCGCCGCATTTTTCCAGCTGATACGCCACGGTTTCGGAAAATCCTTCAAACCCAACCATTATTTTCCAATCGCCGGAAGATCCTTCTGGCAGGCAGGTTACATAGATCGGGGACAGTTTCGACTGAACGATCTCCCGCGCGGTGGCCGCACAGGCTTGCAGAGATCCGCCGGCACTGATGGCCGCGCATCGCTGCGGTATCGTTGAAACCCGCCAGGTAGCCTCTGAAATGAATCCGAGGGTTCCGGCTGAACCGGTAATCAAACGGGTCATGTCGTAACCGGCCACGTTTTTAACCACCCGGCCCCCGGTGGTTACCTGACGACCGCGGCCGTCGATGTAGCGCAATCCGAGCAAAAGGTCCCGCGGGGCGCTGTAGGCCATGCGCTCCGGGCCGCAGGCTGCCAGGGCAACCAGACTGCCGATGGTGGCGCCTGAACCGAAAAAGGGCGGCCTTACCGGCAGCCACTGGTTATTGGCTTTCAAATGCTGCTGAAGCGCTGCCAGGGACATACCCGCGCCCGCCGTAATGACCTGGTTGGGCGGATCATACTCGATCACATCGGCCATGGACAGGCTGGATACGGATTGCGTTTCCCTGTTCGGCAGATTGCCAAATTGCTTGAAGGTAGCGCTGCCCGCCGGGATTACGGCCTGATTTTGTGAAACGGCGCTTTTGATGGCCTCCATAATTTCCGAAGCGCGCTTGCCGTTACCCGCGGCACCGCGAACCGTTTCCAAAAGGGTCGGCTCTGCCGGTCCACCATCGGCGGTTGCGTCTTTGGGCGGCGGAATCACCTTGCCGGGATTGAGAAGATTCTTGGGGTCAAAGGCCCGTTTGAGGGCGCGCTGGGCATGGAAATCATCTTCGGAAAAAACCATGCGCATGGCCTCCTGCTTTTCCAGGCCGATGCCGTGCTCGCCGGATATGGTTCCGCCCAATCGAACGCAGGCTTCCATGATTTCCCAGCCGGCTTTTTCAACCCGGTGCAACTGGTCCTCATCCCGGGAATCAAAAAGCAGCAAGGGGTGCAGGTTGCCGTCCCCGGCGTGGAACACATTGCCGTGCTCGCAATTGTATTTTTCGGTTATTTCGGCCACCTTGGCCAGGGCTTCCGGTAGCTTGGTCCGGGGTACGGTGGCATCGTTGACCAGGTAGTTCGGCGCCAGCCGTGCAACCGCACCAAAGGCACCGCGCCGGCCCTGCCACAGCAGGTTGCGCTCCTCGTTGTTTTTGGCCTCCTGAATTTCGCGGCAATTGGTTTGCATGCAGATTTCCTGGATGCGCTTGGCCTGTTCTTTGAGGCCGGCCGACGGTCCTTCCACTTCAATGATCAAAACCGCGGCCGCATCCCGGGGATAACCGCAGGCATAACTGTCCTCCACCGCTTTGATGATCATGGCATCCATCATCTCCAGGGTGGTGGGCAGAATACCGGCCGAGATGATGTCGGACACGGACGTGGCGGCATCGGCAATCGAATCGTAGGTGGCCAGCATGGTGATAATGGATTCCGACAGGGGCAGAATACGCACGGTGATTTCGGTCACCACCCCCAGGGTGCCTTCGCCGCCGACCACGGCCCCCCGCAGGTCGTAACCCGGAGGATCAAGGGGCGCCCCGCCGGTCCGGACAATTTCACCGTCCGGCATGACCATTTCCATGCCGAGTATGTGGTTGGTTGTCACCCCGTATTTCAGGCAGCGCGGACCGCCTGAATTCTCACCGGTATTTCCGCCGATAGTGGCGACTTTTTGACTGGCCGGATCCGGGGCATAGAAAAAGCCGATGGTGGCCAGGGCGTCTTGAAGCTCCAGATTGGTTACCCCGGGTTGAACCACGGCATAACGGCTTTCCGGATACATGCCCAGAATGCGGTTCAAACGCGACAGGCACACCACCAACCCCTCGACCGTCACAATGGTGCCGCCGGAAAGGTTGGTTCCGAATCCTCGGGGCACAAAGGGTATGCCGGCCCGGTGGGCCGCCCGCACAACCCGGGCCACTTCCTGACTGTCGGCCGGAAAAACCACCACCCCGGGCTTGCCCCGGGCCAGAGACGCGTCATAGGAGTAAAGTTCGGCGTTGGTGCGTGAAACCGATACGTTCGCTTTGCCGACGATTCCCTCCATTGCGGCAATAAAAGAATCTGTAATCATGGCTTGTAACCTTTATTCGTTATGTTGATTGGTATTTTTGGCGTTGAATCTATTGATAATCAAGCTACTCATAGAAATGCCTGAAATTTAAATTGCCTAAAATGCCTAAAGTTAAGGTATTCTGTCGATTTTCTAACGTGCTAAATATGGCTCACTTATTTAAAGAGACGGAGCGAAGCGACACCACCATTTTAGGCACTTTAGGCAATTTAGCCCATTTTAGACATTTCATCGCTTAACCCATCGCGCTGCCACAAATGCACCTGTCTCAAGACCCTGCTTCTGCCCCTCGCGCTCTATTTCAGGCGCCCGTTGCGGATCATCTTCCTTAAGAAAGTGGATCGCTGTTTTCACAATGGCTTCTTGCGGAACCAGGGCACGCATATCATCCGGAGATCTGAATATCATCTGCTCAAAAAGCGCATGCCCTCTGGCGGCCTCTTTTTGGCGGCGATCCGCCCAGGGGCTCAGGCTGTTGAGGGTGGTCACCACCACCACCCCGCCTCTTTTCGTCACCCGGAACAGGTCTGCAACGGCCGTCTGCCCGTCGGCCAGAAACTCCAGCGCGGTCATGGAAACAGTCTTGTCAAAAGATTCGTCGGCAAAGGGCAGATAGCGCATGTCGCCGGCCACGGCCCGAAAAGGATAGCCCTTGGCTTTCTGTTCGGCCCGCTTGAGCATGGGATAAGAGATATCGAGTCCCGTGATGTATGGGCCAAAGCTCAGCATATTAAGGGTAAAAATGCCTGTCCCACAGCCGACATCCAGGATCATTTCTTGCGGACCGGGCTGTAACAGTTCCAGCAGCAGTTCGTTTTCATATTGCTTTACCAGCGCGCCAATGGGTGTTTCGAACCACCGGTCGTATTTCTCCGGCCAATCGTCGAACAGCTTGTCTTTGACCTGCTGTTTAGCAGATATCAAACCCTGTCACCTCGTAATGCTTTACCGGCATTTTCATATGCTGCCTGGGCATCCTCCTGAGTCGGAGAATTTGAGATGGCTTATACAGTTTGGCCCGTCGCAGGTTTTAGCCTGCCTGTAATAGTAATGTAGCATCTTAAATATCGGCAGCGAGACCGATTCTAATTCAAAATGGCAATTAGAAGTTATCTTAAAATTGTAGCTTACGTTCAAGGGCAAGGCGTCGATTTGTTTTTAAAGCGGAGCGTACACGTAGTACGTGAGCATTTAAAATCAAATCGGGCCCACCTTTAGGTACTAGGATCGATGGGTTATCCAGCTAGGCTGGGCAACGCGGCCATTGGGCGTAAGATGCAATTTTAAGATAACTTCTATTTCACCGCATTGCGTTTACTGCCTATCGTCGCCTCCTTGTCCCGGCGGTCATCGACCTTCAGGTCAATAATGATGCGCTGTCCGCCCTCCTCGAGATGGGCCTGATGCACCTTTTTAACCAGATTGAACAGAGCGTCCAGATCCGGCACCTCGATGGCGGTGGACATTCCGCCGATTTCATAATTGAAGCCGGACGCCTTGATCACCTTTACGCCTTTTTTGACAAAGCGGCTTAAACTGGTGCCTTCCCCAATCGGGTATACCGAAAGTTGTGCGAGAATCATATTTGTGCCCCACTAATCATAGCTTTTACTGATGACCCTGTCTCGTGTTGAAGCACAGAGTCATTACCAATAAATTCAAATCGCCTAAAGTGCCTAAAATGCCTAAAGTTAATGCGTCGCTCTGCGCCATCCATTCTAAATCAATAGGATTCCATAATTTTAGGCATTTTAGGCAATTTAGACATTTTCGGCATTTATTTTTACATGCCAAACTTCATTCCCACCTGCAATCCCGCATTTTTCGCGAATTCACCGGCGTCCATCTTGGCGCCGGTCTCATCGCGTACCTTCCCAATTTCGAGGACGCCGCCATTGAGAGACACCAGCAGTCCGCCTTCCTTGATTTCCGCTATCTCGCCGGGTTCTTTGCCCGACATCGGCGCCAAAAGTCGAGCGCCGTAAAACCGAACCTTGCCGCCCCTGATCGTAGAATAGGCTCCCGGCTGGGGATCGCAACCCCTTATCAGGTTGTAGACATCCGCTGCAGGTTTGGACCAGTCAACGGCCGCAACCGTATCGTCACAGGGCGGCTCATAGGTTGCCAGCGAGTCGTCCTGGGGTATTTTGGGAGCCTGGCCGCTCTTTATAAGCGCCACGGACTCCGCGATCGCATCGACACCCATTTCAAACAGCTTGTTGAAGTAGAGTGAGCCGGTGGTGTCATCGGGAAGGATTTCCACCTCTTTCTGCAACAGGATGGGCCCGGTGTCGATGCCTTCATCCACCCACAGGATGGTCAGTCCGGTGCGTGTATCGCCCTGAATGACAGCCCAGTTGATACCGCTGGCACCCCGATGTCTGGGCAGCAGAGAGGGGTGATAGCAGATGGTTCCAATGGTGGGAATGCCCAGCAGGGCGGCAGGGATGATATCGGTAACGAACGCCAGAATAACCAGGTCCGGCCCCAAATCAAGATAGGCTTCGCGAACCTCGGCGTTTTTCATTTTGTTGGGACGCAAAAGGGGGACACCCGAATTCTCGGCAGCTGTCGCCATGCCCTGCCCTCTTTTGTCCGGCGGACAAAACACCCCGACGATGTTTTCACCCTGACGGATAAGGATGTCCAATACCTTTTCGCCAAACGGGCCCTGACCAACCAAGATAATGCGCATGACATGTACCTCACCTATCCGTAGTGCAGAAATGGACGATTAATTGCTTTTATCTCCAGCTTCATATTCCAAATTCGAAGCCCGAAACACGAAATCCGAAACAAATTCGAAATTTAAAACCCCAATGTTCAAAACGGCAGTTGCAGATAACACGCTCACGGTCATTCGCCAGCTTGGATCATTAAGAATTTTGGTCATTCGTATTTGTTTCGAATTTCGATATTCGAATTTCGAATTTTCTCGTTGTCCACCAGTGAAGCCTTGTTTTAAGACCTGATCTAGTGAATTAACACTAAAAAGCTGCGGTTAGCCCTTGCCCTCTGCCGCCCGAATTTCTTCCATGGTCCGCAGAATCTGCATGGCGTTCTCATATACCGGTGTGTCCACCATTTTGCCTTTA
>WOR8_10001128_pt1 | contig 35569 bp, 37 predicted proteins | sample DeeMarSeWOR38_10_FD_19890 | JGI IMG/M metagenome (IMG submission 19890) | reverse complement strand
CGAAAAAGGACATGGCTGCCATCAATCGCATCTGCGAAGACGTTCGCAAGCGGGGTGATCGAGCGGTGGTTTCCTATACCCGGCGCTTTGATTTTGCGCGTATGACCACCCGGTCGATGCAGGTTTCCAGGAAAGAATTCGCAGATGCCGCCCGCAAGGTTGATAAATCTTTTACGCGCGCCTTAAACCGGGCGGCTGCGAATATCAAACGGTTTCATGCGCAGCAGCTGCGCCGGTCCTGGATGCAAACCGATCGGCCCGGGACGCTGCTGGGACAGCTGATCAATCCGGTGGATGCCGCCGGGGCCTATGTGCCCGGCGCCAGGGGAGGGGAGACGCCACTGGTGTCCTCGGTGCTGATGGGCGTGATTCCTGCAAAAGTTGCCGGTGTCAAAAAGATTGTCATGGTCACTCCGCCGACAAAAAGCGGCGGCGTAAGCCCCCATCTGCTGGCGGCCGCAAAAAAGGCCGGTGTCGACGCCGTTTATAAGGCCGGGAGCGCCTGGGCGATTGCGGCCCTGGCTTACGGAACCGAAACGATCCCCAGGGTCGATGTGATTGTCGGGCCCGGTAATATCTACGTCACCCTTGCCAAGAAAATTTTAAGCGGCACGGTCGGCATCGATATGATCGCTGGGCCCAGCGAGATTTTAGTCATTGCCGATCAGAGTGCCAGGCCTGAATTTATTGCCGCCGATCTTCTTTCCCAGGCCGAGCATGATGTTTTATCGTCGGCGATATTAATTACCGCTTCAGATAAACTGGCCAAAAGCGTTGCCACAGAAGTAAAAAGGCAGATCGCAAACCTGGTGCGCGCCGATATTGCGCAAGAATCCCTGTCTAAATTTGGCGCCATAATTGTGGTCAAAGATATGGGTACCGCTATCGACATGGCCAACCGCATCGCGCCGGAACATCTTGAGCTTCAAATCGATGATGCGCTTGAGTTTGTTGGAAAAATACGCAACGCCGGGGCCATCTTTGTCGGCGATTACACCCCGGAACCGGTCGGCGATTATATTGCCGGGCCCAATCATGTGCTTCCCACCGCGGGAACCGCGCGATTTGCATCCGCTCTATCGGTGGACAATTTTATTAAAAAGACCAGCCTGATCCGCTATACCCAAAAGGCTTTTCAACGTGAAGCCCCCGACATCATCCGACTGGCTGAAGTTGAGGGGCTGGGGGCCCATGCGGGATCGATTAAAGTAAGGCTATCAAAATAAGGTGCCTGTGCACGGATGACGCATCACGCGGCGGGCAACGATGAAAATCAACAGCGGTAGGGGAAAAACGTGACCGGAACGGTAAATCAAACGCCGGGACTCATTCCAACCGGCTCCACCAGGTTTTACACCATGATCGGGACGCCCATCATTCAGGTTCGATCTCCCTTGAATTATAATCGCTATTTTGCCAAACACGGAATCGACGCCGTCATGGTCGCCATGAATGTGCCCGGCGGTCAGGTAAAGGCCCATTTCGAGCACATGCGGACCATTCCCAACTTTGCAGGCTGTATTGCCACCATACCCCATAAACAGGCAGCGGCCGACTGTATGGATGAAATGTCCCAACGCGCTGAAGATTTAGCGGCAGTCAACGTGGTCCGGGTGGAAAGCGGACGTTTGATTGGTGACATGGTCGATGGGCTTGGTTTCATGGTGGCGGCTAAAGCGAAAGGACTGGACATGCGCGGCAAGCGGGCCGCCATCATCGGCGGCGGTGTGACCGGCGCTGCCATAGCCCTGGCGATCGCAGAGGCCGGCGCCGCCGAAATTGTGATCAAAGAGATACGCGCGCAGCGGCATGGGTTCTTAGAACATGTGTTGCGTAAAAACGCTCCGCATATCAAGTTGTCATTTGAGCTGACCGGCCTGGAAGGATTCGATATTGCGGTGAATGCGACGCCGGTTGGAATGAATGACGATCCCAACCTGCCGTTCCCGGCAGATACCCTGACCCCCCGAACACTGGTAGCAGACGTGGTCACGAACCCTAAAGTGACCCCCTGGTTGGCCGCAGGCATGCAAAAAGGCTGCAAAGTGCAATACGGCATCGAGATGGCCGATGGACAATTCGGGTTGATGGGGCGCCATATGGGGCTAAACATTCCAGACCCGGACGGTTCTTGAATAGATTATTCAACATCCTTGCGGGTCGGGATCTTTGATTCACAGGGCACCTTTGTCTGGCACAAACCACAACCATAACCGTCAAAACCATAGTGTGATTTCACGTAATCGGCGGTTGTCGGTCTGATATGCTGGCGGCATTTGATCTTGTCATGACCGGATTCGTCGAGTGCACCCACCGGGCAGCGCTGAATGCATTTCCCACAGATTCCTTCCGTGAAAAAGAGGCAATAGGCGTGATGATCGCTGTACGGCCTTTTGGTCGGCGGGATCTGGATGCGTGCGACCACCGATCCGGTGCGCATGGCTTTGCCCAGCGGGGTAATAAGCCCGTCACAGAGACCAAAAGTTCCAAGTCCCGAAGCATAAGCGGCATGCCGCTCCGACCACGTGGAGGCAAAAACATACGTATCGGATTTTTTCCGCGACCATTGATCAGAGAGCGCCGGCGCGAGGGCCTGATGTCCATTTTCCTGCAAAATTGCCACGACGTGCTTTCGAAGGTTAACATTGACCTCTTCGCCGAAAATACGCGCCCTGGCCCAGCTTTCAGCAGGGTAGGTCGTTTGTTTGCGATTGTCGGCCTTGGTCGCCCTGGTTTGCGGCAGGATCCAGCTGATAACGGTTAGATCTTCCGGTTTGACGGCCGGCTCCTTGAAAGTCCGGGCAAATATCTCCCACGGCGTCCAGTGAAATGGCCCGACCACCTCCTTGTAGGTTTCGTAGAGGGGATCATCTCCCCTCGAAAAGCCGACCAGCGGTGCGTCAAAGGCCTTATCATTCGTTTGGTTTTGAAGCGTGTTTTGCGGGGACGTCTCTATAAAATCTTTGATGACGTGCTCTATCCAGGCTGCTGAATCTACGGTCTGTTTCATAATGCTCTAATCCCATGTTAAGTTTTTGATGAAGGTTTCAAATTGTATGCTGCCGGTGGCGGCAATTTCTGCAGCTGTTTTGGGTCCGGAATTTAAGATAGCGATAATGGCGTCGTAGCGCTCAATGTGGTCTTGAAGCAATTCGTTTGCTCTTTCTTCCAGGCTGATTTGATTCCAGCGGCCGTCATAATAATACCGATGGGCCGGAAGGACCATCAATCCGGGATGCTTGCGGGCAATCGCGATTAATTTTTTGAGCGTCTTGATATACCGGCACAGGCCAAAAATCTCGAGCCCGGACGGCAGCCGCCAGCGCACCGTCATCTCATTACCGCTGGCGTCGCCTTTGTGCATAACTTCTGCATGTTCGATCAAGTCAATATCCTTCCGTTTGCAGACGCCAATTCCATTCCACCAACGCTTACCAAGTGGCAAAGGGCAGAGCGCAAAGCGCATAGCGTCTAAAAACTTAAAATTGCCTTGCAATTAATTCAAACGCTTTGCTCCATGCACGATGCTTTATTCCGTGCAGAGAATAAAGCTTGCTGTAAAAATAGCCATTTGCGCCTGGCAGCAAATTATAGTTTCTCGATCAGATCACACAACAACCTCACCCCGAAGCCCGTACCGCCGGGGCCGCAGTAATCACTGCCTTTTTTGAGGTAGGCCGGGCCGGCAATATCGATATGGGCCCAGCGGGTATCACCGCTGAATTCCGATAAAAATAGGGCGGCAGTGATGGCACCGCCCCAGCGGGAACTGGGCATGTTGTTGAGGTCGGCAAAATCGCTTTTGAGCAGTTCTTTATAATCGTCCGGCATCGGCATCTGCCAGCAGCGTTCATAGGTTTTGTTACCGGATGAAACGATGGCTCTGGCCAGTTCATCATCAGACGTAAATACGCCGGCGATTTTTTCTCCCAGGGCTACGATGCAGGCACCGGTCAAGGTTGCCAGATCGATCATAATCTGAGGTTTGTGCTTTTTTATCACATAAGACATGGCGTCGATCAGGATGAGCCGGCCTTCAGCATCGGTATTTCCGATTTCAATGGTTTTGCCGGCAAAGCTGCGCACAATATCTCCGGGCCGGGTTGCTTTGCCGGAGGGCATATTTTCAACGATTGGAATGGCACCGATGATGTGCGATTTGGTTTTTAGTCTCGCCAGGGTAATCATTGTGGCGGCAACAACGGCCGCACCGGACATATCCGATTTCATGCCGGTCATGGATTCGCCGGGCTTAAGATTGAGACCTCCGGAGTCAAATGTGACCCCTTTTCCGATAAGGGCTAATTTTTTTTTGGCGTTGGGGGGCTCATGTTCCAACACAACCATGCTGGGCTTGCTCTGACTCCCGGCGGCCACCGCCAGCAAGGCGCCAAACCTGTTCTGTTTCAAATCTTTTTCTCTCAGGACCCGGGTTTTAAGACCCTGTTTTCTGGCCTGTGAGACAATGGAGCGCGTAAATTGCTCGGGCGTTTTTTCGTTTGACGGTGTGCTGATCCACTCGCGCGCCAGAATGGTGCCTGCGCAAAGGGTGCTTACTTTGGGCGTGATTTTTCGCAGTTTGCCCAGCGCTTCCTGTTTTACCAGAAAGTTGATTTGTTTAAGGGGCTTCTTTTCCTTTTCCTTTTTGTATTTATTAAACAGGTGATTTCCCAAACAGGCACCTTCCACCATGGATTCAACTCTGGTCGTCATATCCATTTTTAGATTGGCAGCCGCCGGTACCGCTATCCAAATTATCTCGAAGCCGGCTTTTATACACTTGTTGACGGCCGCACCACAAAATGCCCGCAGGGCTTCATGGTCAATTTTTTCATGCTTGCCAAGTCCGACAAAGACAACCCGCTTCGTGTCGAGATCCTTTAGATCATACAGTGTGATCTCGTCACCTTTTGCGGCCTTAAATTCCTCTAGCTTCAACGCCTTTTTGATGATTGCATTGATGATGCTGTCGTCGTGTATCTTTTTGTCCTCGCACACCGGCACAATGAGCGTGTCGATTTTTTGTGCTTTCAGATCACCGGCTCTCAGACGTACCATTTTTTAACTCTCCTTTTGCATCAATGATTTGCGAATTTAGAAACCAGCCGCTAAATAGAATTGCCACTAAAGCACGCAAGCACGAACGTAAAGTGACTTTATTCCCTGTTTGAATCAGAAGCAAGTTCTTTTAGAGCCGAGACGGTCTCCCAGTTAAATGATTCGGACTGACAGGGGATGATTGAATTATTTGTGAAAATCGGATCCGCCTCCAGATCATAGCGTGATGTGGCTACCGCCGTTTTCCACATCGCCGTGTGCGGAATCGGAGAATAATAGGCCAAAATAGGCGTTATTTGGGTTTCCTTAACAGCGCGAATCGAGCGTTCGACGGAAGACAGTTCCTGACCCGGCAATCCCATCAGCAAGTAGGCCCCCACCTGATGTTTTTCAAAGCCGGCATCTTTTAAGTATCCGGCTGCCTGTCTGAAATCGCTTTCACTAACTTTTTCGTCGATGGCTTCACGATGATCGAATTCAGCAGTTTCCAGTCCCAGGCGCAGGGTTTTAAATCCGGCCTTGAACAGTAAGCGGGCCGTTTCGGCGGTGATGCCTCTGATATGAACGGCATTGGGCGTGTGGAAGCGAATATTGAGATCGGCCTGAATTGCTTTTTCCAGAATAGGGATGGCATGCTGTTCGGCATTAATTAGAAATGCATCATCATACAGGACGAAATCGGTGACCGCATGCGCTTGGTGCCAGAATTTTAGCTCGGCGATGACGGATTCCGGGCTGCGCCGCATTTGGTTGGGGTTTAAAAAGTGTGAGGCGCAGTAGGTGCATTTAAACGGACACCCCCGTGAAGTGAGCAGGGGAACGTAATTAATGCGGTTTTGTAAATCAAGCGCAGGGTAGGGGTAGGTGTCGAGTTCCTGCGCATTAAACCGGGGTGTTGCTGCAAAACCCGTATATCTGTCGATAAGCGCGAACAGGGTCTCCTCGGCCGGCCCTGGAAAGATCTCATCGGCACCTGCGTATGTTGATGCGTGATCATGACAGAGACTGGCGTAAATGCCACCCAGAATGATCGCGCTGTCCGGAAAAACCGTGCGCATGATTGTGATGGTTTCCTGAACACCGGTGCACCAGTAGGTCATCAAAGAAGTGATCAGGATAAGATCCGGCTGCGGCAAGTCCTGGAGGTCGGCGGTGAACCAGCTGGGTTTGATGCCGTATCGGGAAAAGTTGCGCTGGACATCCTCAAGGCCATGCGGCTTGGCAATCCGTGTTTTTAAATAGGGCCCCCGGCCAAAACGCGCTGCAGGGTCACTGATTTGCGCTCTGGGGTGAAACCGGTCGAGGCAATCGATGTAGGATACGGACAGGCCGTGGGATCTGAGCAGCGCTGCCAGAGTGAGCAGGCCCAGCGGCTTGGCCCAGAAGTCATACGCGGCGAAATCATGGATCCAGGGATTGACCAGAAGGATATGCGGTACATCGCGTTTCACGGATTGTTAGTTGTCTGTTGTCAGTGGTCCGTTGTTATAAAAGTATTTCGATAGTTTCCTTATCTTCATAAGTTGATAGGCAAATGGCAAAGCTTAGGAAGGAAGCTTTGATAGGTTCAACAAATGAGAGTTTACATAATTCACAACGGACGACCGACCACTGACACTTGCTAGTCATCTTCATCCGAGGGAAAATACACCATGGATGTTTTTTTCAATTCTTCACGACTGAACAGAAGCGTGTAATCCTCAACCGAGGTGGCGCTGGACATTTTACGGGCCGTTGCACGGCACGATTGCTCATCGTTGGCATGTACCATCGTGTATAAGTTGTACGGCCATTCCTCGGTGGGGTTGCGCCGGTAACAGTGGGATACCTGTCTGAAAGAAGCCATTTTCTGCCCGACTTCTTCGACGCGGTCCTCATCTACCTTCCAGGCGACCATTGCATTGGCGGTAAACCCGGTGCGTTGATGCCGCAGAGTGGCGCCAAATCGTCGAATGACACCCCGATCACAAAGAGCTTTCAAGTTCTCCAATAATTCCGTTTCCGAAATTCCAAGATTCTGCGCGATTTTAATATACGGGCGCTCCGTTACCGCCATGTCTTCCTGAATGCAAGCAATTATCTTTTTTTCCAGTTCAGTCAGCATACAGTGCCTATACGAGTTTAGTTGAAGATATGTCAATATTTAATAAGGTTTCGGGTGTCAGTGTTCAGGTGTCAGGATTACGAATCTGATGGCGCGAGAATTATCAGATTTTGCACCCCGTCATCTTTTCGCTGACACCTGACACCCGAAACCTGACACCTTTTTACGCTTGACCAAATTTTTCGGGAAAAAGTTTTTTGATATCTTCTTCCGCCGCCTTGCAGATCCCCCGCTCGGTTATAAAACCGGTTATAAACCTTGCCGGTGTGACATCAAAGGCATAATTGGCGGCATTGCTTTCTTCAGGGCATATCAAGACGCGCACGGTTTTGCCTTGCGCGTGTCCGTCCATGTAGCGTATCTCATCGGGATCCCGCTCTTCGATGGGGATCTCTTTGAGACCGTCTTTCAGATTCCAGTCAAAAGTACTGGACGGCAGCGCCACATAAAAGGGGATATTGTTATCTTTGGCCGCCAGCGCCTTTAAATAAGTGCCGATTTTGTTGGCGACATCTCCGGTGGCAGTTGTTCGATCGGTTCCGACGATAACGATATCCACTTTGCCATGCTGCATTAAATAGCCGCCGGCATTATCGGTGATGATGGTATGTTTGACGCCGTGTTTGCCCAGCTCCCATGCGGTCAGGCGGTTGCCCTGATTCAAAGGCCGGGTTTCATCGACCCATACATGCAGGTCGATTCCGTTGTCAAATGCGGCATAAATGGGTGCGGTTGCCGTGCCGTATTCGATACAGGCCAGCCAGCCGGCATTGCAGTGAGTCAGAATGTTGACCGTCTCTCCTTTTTTGCGCCGGCTGATCGCCTCGATCAGCGGTAGGCCGTGCTGACCGATCTTTTTACAATTTTCGACCTCCTGTTCGGTAATAAATACAGCCTGGTCTCTGGCGGCGGTGACGCGTTCGTCAGAGGGGCTGACTTGTAAGACGGCGTTCAAGACGGCATCGACGGCCCAGGACAGGTTAACCGCCGTTGGCCGGGCGGCTTTGATGCGCTCGCATTCTGCCATCAGATAGGTGTCCTCAACCAAAGGGTGCGGTGCATTCAATGCGGCCAGATAGACCCCGTAAGCCCCGGTTGCACCGATAAGGGGGGCGCCGCGTACATACATGTCCCTGATGGCCGTGATCACATCGTTAACTGTGTGGAGATCAACGACTACGAATTCATGCGGCAGGCGTCGCTGATCAATGATCTTAACCGTCTTTTCACCCGCTTCCAGCCAGATGGTCCTCAGATCTTTGCCGTCTACTTTCATGATAGGTTTTTTTACCGCACCGCGGTTGCTTTGTAAATACTCCTAGAAAAGATGGAAGACATTCGATCTATAAGTGGTTTCAAAACCTCCGATAAATGCTCACATACCCATGTATGCTGCGCTTTCTCGATCAGCCTGCGCCTTGCCCTTGAACCTGATCTGAGGTTTTGAAACCACTTCTAATCAGGGCCGGCTTACATTTTCGCCAGCGCAAAATCGGTTTGCACTTCGCCCAGCAGAACATGCCGCTTGAAGACCTGGCGCATTTTATTGGAATCCATCAGCTGATAAACAATGGGCTCGCTGCCTTCAGCCTCGACAGTGACATTCGGTTCACTGCTGCACATGCCCATGCAGCCGGAGGCAACGACCCGGATGTCGTGTCGGTCCGCTTCGGCCATTTCTTCCATCAGGGTACTCATCACCTCCCGGGCGCCGGCCGCGATCCCGCAGGTGCCCATATGTACGGTGATTTTAATACTTGCCGGACCATCTCGCAGCGAAGTTTCTTTGGCTGTTTTTTCTTTAATTTTTTTGAGATCTTCAATAGTCAGCTTTGCCATCTTGCGCCTCCATAAATTTGACTCCAATTGATCGGAACCCTTTGGAAAAACACGGGTAATGTTTAAGATTTGTTTTTACCGGATGTCAGCTCCTTAAGTGAAGAACGGATTTTTTCGCTTAAATGGTGGATGACCACCGGATCAGAGAGAGAAAGATCTTCCATTTCTTCGCGGATTTCCCGCGTATCCAGACTAAACTCGTTACCATCGATGCAGTGGGAATAGACAAAATCAATTTCCGGATTGCCGATGATTAAAGTGGTAATTGTAGCGGCTATATCGCCCAGCGGTGCACGATCGATATGGTGATAACGAAATGTCGCTTCAACCTCGGTCCCTTTACCGGGTTGCGTGTCAACACGCAATATCCCATCGCATCGCTCGGTCGCAGCGGATAAAAGCGAAAGGCCCAGACCGACTCTGCGAGTGGTTCGGGAGGTAATAAAAGGATCGTCCATATGATCCCGTTTTTCGATGGGCATCCCACGCCCATTGTCTCGGATCACAATTTTTAGCTGATCCTTTTTGGGGGCTTCGTCAACCTCAATCCGGATACAATTTCCTCCGGCGGCAATCCCGTTTTCAACAATATCTAAAATATGTAGAGATAGCTCTCGCATTCAGTTTGCGATCCTGCGTCCTTTAATGCCGGTCAGTGCCAACCGAATTTCATCCAGGGTGGGGGCAGTTAAAATAAATTCCGTCCACACCTTCCCGATGTCCTCTAGAAAATGTGCATCCGAAGCCGTCACGCAGGGATAATCCTTTATACCCGCTATCTCGGTCAGAGCCTTGTCAATCGACACGCGATAAGATACTTCTACGGCATCGAGATTTAGATCTTCAGGGATGAATCCAAGCTGCCCTACCAGGCTGAAAGACGGGCGGTCAACATGAGAGCTGATACAGATGCCGTCGAGGTGGTGGACCTTTTTTACGATGTCAACGAGACTGAGCCGGGTGGCACCAATCAACAGGCGCGGGTTTTCGCACAGAACTTGATCGTGTTCATCTGCAACCACTTGATGACCGAAAACGTCCGGCTGATTTTCTCCGGGCAGATGGGCGTAAACGTATTCCTGCATTTTTAGGGCGGCTTCAATTTTTTTAAAGAGCGTTACCAGATGCACTTCCTCTTTGGAACATACTTCCATCCCGGGCAGAACGGCGATACCCTGTCTGGCACCTTCCCGTAAGGTCGCCGCAACGTTCTCTGCCGTATTATGATCACAGATGGCGATTAAATCAAGGCGCTGTTCCAGGCTTCTTTCAACAATCTTTTTTGGGCTCATATCCCAGTCGCTGCAAGGTGAGAGGCAAGAGTGAATGTGCAGGTCGGCTCTAAATTTTTTTAACAACGCTTAATTCCTTACCGCTTGGAAGACGACTCGGTCGCCGGCTTCCCGATGCCGGCGCTAAAAAGGCGGCCGGCCAGAGTAAATGACGAATTTGACCATAGCAAAATGGGGATGCCTTCCTGATCCGCTTTTTTGATGGTTTCATCATCCGGGGTTTGACCACCGGTAATAATGATCGCGGCCATTTCACGTAGCACCGCCACGGCAACTATATTCTGATGCCCCTGAACGGTCATCCAGGCACACCCTGCCGGTGCGTTGCCCATAACTTCGCTTAACAGATCGCCACAGTAACCGCTGGAGACTTCGCGATCAAGTCCACTTTCCCCGGCAGTCACCGCAAGGCCAAATTTATCCACCAGGTCTTTTACCATCATTTTTCAGCATCCTTTCCAAACAGTGTTCTTCGTCAAAACAGACAAAGCAGGTTGATGTTTAATTTTTGCTCAATCTGCTTTTTCTCCACCAGACAGAAAAAAAATCATTTGAACAGTTGTTCCTCGGCTTTTTTGAGATTCGATGTGGATCTGGTCCGAATTTTTTTTCATGTTCGGCAACCCCATGCCCGCGCCGAAGCCCATTTCACGGTAATCGTCTTTAGCTGTCGAGTAACCGGCTTGCATCGCCAGGTCAATATCTTCGATACCGGGACCGCTATCTTTGAGCTCCAAAACGAGCTTTTCCGCATCGACCTCAAGGCTCAACGAGCCGTCACCGCCGTGCATAACAACATTCATTTCACCTTCGTAGCCGCAAATGGCGATTCGCCGAACCAATCGGGGATCAAAATCCATCGACTTGAGCAGGTTCTGAATATTGATCGAGGCTTCTCCGGCACGGATAAAATCTCCGCCCCTGATATGAAAGCGTTTTTTTAATCTGGGCATTCGTAAAGACGATGGTGTCTGAAAATTACAGCAGCGTTAATTCATTGAGATGAGGCAATCTGTTAATGGCTTTAAATCAGCTTCAGAACAGAACCTATCTCAAAAATGCATCTAACGCCCAATAGCTGCGTTGTGAACCTCCTTAAAATGCTCACATACTGCCTGTATGCTGAGCTTTTTCGTCGGCTCACGCCTTGCTCTTGAACTTTATCTACTATTTTTGAGACAGGTTCTGGAATGCTAACGCCTTCCGTCAAGCCCTGTAAGATTGCAGGCATGTAATCTGCCGGCGGTGACGAACATGGAGTACGGGCTCGATATTAGCGGTAGCCCCTGGGCTTTGGCCATCTCGATCACCTCCTGGGGAGGCATTTTATTTCTGACAAAAACCACCGCTCCGACACCTGCTACCATGGCTGTGCGTATAGCCTGGATCGTTGTCAAACCCGTTAACATGATGCTGTCTTCCGCAGCTTTGGCCAGGATATCGCTCATTAAATCGCTGGCCCCACATCTTGTGAGATCTTTATCCAATTTATCTTCTCCAACCAAAAGCGTCGCATCCAACGCTTCAACAATTTCAGCTAACCTCATATACCGATTCCACCATGTTTACTCAGTTGGTCGTTACATTTCATGTTTAACCTTTAGGCGATTGATGACTTCTGATCAGAATTGGGTCAAACTCGGAGATTAAAAAAGTATAGGCTATAGAATGTAGGAGTGTCAATGGTAAGTATGGTTGTTCAAAGGTTCAGAGGTTCAGGGTTCGGAAACCCAGAACCCAGAACGCTGAACCCGGAACCGGATTTGCATCATTCCACAAACATTGGCACAATCTCAAACTTATTCACATCGATCAGCCCCAAATCGGTCAGTTTTAATTCCGGTATCACCGGCAGGGCCAAAAAGGAGAGCGTCATGAAAGGTTCCTTTAAAGTGCTGCCCAAATCGTGCGCAATCCCGACGAGACTGTCCAGTTGATCGCGCACATGCTGAACCGTTTCCAAAGACATCAGCCCTGCAATCGGCAGCGCCAGACGGGCGAGCACCTTGTTTTCAGATACGGCGGCCAGACCCCCTCCCATTTCTACCACCGCTACCAGGGCAGTCTGCATGTCCTCATCCGTCGTGCCGACAATGATGATATTATGGGAGTCATGGGCAACGCTGGATGCGAGGGCCCCGCTTTTGAGGCCGAAACCTTTAACGAATCCTTTGCCGACATTGCCGGTGCCTTTGTGTCGCTCCACAACGGCAATTTTGAGCAAATCCTTTGACGGGTCGCTTACGGCCTGTTTGTTTTTAACCGTTACCTGCTCGATGCGCTGATGGGTTATGACCTGATCCGGAACAATTTCGATAACCCGCATGCGCTGATGTTCAGCGGGTATGGAGAAATTCACCTTCAGAAGGTCAACCTGCATGGATGGGGAGATTGCGGCCGCCGGCGGCAATTGAATCTCCGGTAACATTTCGCCTTTTTCGGCTGTTAAGATTCCGCGGCAGTATACCTGTTCAACAACAGGATTATGAATATCGGAGAATACGACCATGTCAGCCTGTCTGCCCGGTGCAAGGGCGCCCAGGTGGTGTAATCCAAAATATTCTGCCGGGTTCAGGGTAGCCATCTGAATCGCCAGGATTGGATCGAGACCCGACTGAATGGCTTCCCGCACAATCGAATCGATATGCCCGTCTGCGATCAGATCATGGGGGTGTCGATCATCGCTGCACCACATCATCCGTCTGGCGGTTTTTGCATTCACAGTCGGCAGCAGTGCCTGTAAATTTTTAGCACCGGTACCCTGGCGGATCATGATGACCATTCCGGCCATGAGTTTTTCTTGCGCTTCCTGCGGGGTGGTGCATTCATGATCGCTTTGGATACCGGCTGCGATATACGCATATAGCTCGCGGCCTCGGAGCCCGGGCGCATGTCCGTCAACCGGTTTTTTTTGCTGCCGGGCCATACTTATTTTGGCCAAAACATCCGGATCGCGATAGATAACGCCTGGAAAATTCATCATCTCGCCCAGTGCGACAATTTTCTCGTTATTAAAAAAGGGCTGCAGATCTTCGGCGGTTAAGCGGGCGCCGGCGGTTTCCATATCGGTAGCCGGCACACAGGAAGGCAGTGTAAAATAGATATTGATGGGTTGTTGTTCTGCCGACTGCAGCATATACTTAATTCCATCTGAACCCAGTACGTTTGCAATCTCATGGGGATCGGCTGCTACGGCCGTGGTACCGTGTACCACCACCGCCCGGGCGAACTCGGAAATGCAGGTCATCGAGCTTTCAATATGCACATGCCCGTCAATAAACCCGGGCGCAACATATCGACCTTTTAAATCCACGACATTTTTGGCCTCATATGGCCCGAATCCAACAATTTTCCCAGCGTTAATTGCAACGGCGTCGGATACGATCTCACCTGCAAAGACGTTAACAATCTGCGCGTTGGTTAAAAGAAGGTCAACAGTTTGTTCCCCGTGGGCGGCTTCAATCGTTTCAGCTAAATTCATCTTAAGTTCCCCATTCTCTGGCTCCTGGCAGCTCACTGGCTGCTTGCTTCTGGCAGCTGGCGACTGGCCAAACCGATTTGTTCGACATTCAGAAAACAGCAGCCAGGAGGCAGCGGCTACTGACCCGCAGCATCAGCTTTTGATATGACCGGCAATCTCTCGGACGCTGGTCATAATTTCATCAACATTCAAACTAAGAACATTTCGGTCTTTAACAAGAACACAACCATTTACCACAACATCGCGAACGTCTGAACTTTTGACCGTATAAACGATGTGTGATTCGGGGTGGTAAATCGGCATCAGATGCGCTTTCTGGGTGTCGATAATAATCAAATCGGCTTGCTTGCCGACCTCAAGAGAACCGGTATGTTTGTCAAGACCGATGGCTCTGGCACCTTCGATGGTGGCCATCTCCACAACGGTTCTGGCATCCATGGCCGTTGGGTCAAATGTTTCAACTTTATGAATTTTTGCGACCATGTCCATTTCATGAAACAGATCCAGATTGTTATTGCTGGCACAGCCATCTGTGCCCAGACCCACCGGTATGCCGGCTTTTAAAAGTTTAGGCGCCGGTGCGATTCCCACTGCTAATTTGGCATTACTTTCCGGGTTATGGGAAATGCCGGCTTTGCGTTCAGCGATTATTTCGATATCTTCATCATCGATCCAAACACAATGGATGAGCAGGGTATTTTCATCCAGGATGCCCAGCTGGTCGAGATACTGGATCGGTGTCGCCCGATGTTCATCCTGGATTTGGCGGTACTCGTTTTGAGTTTCTGCTGCGTGAATTTGAAACAGCAATCCGTTTTCGATACAAAGTGCTTTGGCGCTTTTCAACGTTTCAGAACTGCAGGTATAAGCTGAATGGCAAAATGCGGACGGGGTGATCAGCGAAGAAGGGTTGTGCCATTTTGCAGCAAATCTTTGCGGAATCAGAATGTTTTCCGCAGGGTTCGGGACGCCTGGTGCCGGGAAATCAATGACGCCCTGGGCCAGTACAGCCCGCAATCCACTTGTTTTTACAGCCTCGGCCACCTCGTTTTCATGAAAATACCCATCACAGCAGGTGGTGGTTCCTGAAAGTAACATTTCGGCACAGGCCAACAGCGTACCCCAGCGAACGTTTTCCGGTGTTATATATGCATTTTCAGCAGGAAAAATATGCTCGTTTAACCACACATCCAGCGGTAGATCATCCGCCAGGCCTCGAAACAGGGTCATGGGAAGATGGGTATGGGTGTTTACCAGACCCGGCATAATGAGACCGCCGCGGGCATCCAGGGTTTCTTTTGCCGCCGGTAGCGTTTGATTGCCGGACCTGGATTCGATGCGCTCAAGTTTACCCGCTTTTATACAAAGCAGGCCATCGGGGATAATTTCAAACGTCGTGTTGACTGTAACAATGGTTCCGTTGTGAATGACAAGATCGTAGGCCATAGGTTCACCGTCGCGGATGCTATCCAATTTTATCCTAACATTATATCTCAATAAAAATACTGGGAGTGTTGGCGCAAATACGATTGCAGATTTTAGATTGCGGATTGGGAAATAATACGACCTTTATGCGTTTATCAATCCGCATTCCGAAATCCTCTTTACTTCATTACTCCAAATACCCATAAATACTTATTTTGCCCTTATCTCCTCTGCGATTTTGTTGACGTCGTTTATGACTTTTTTTAAATCCAAAGATATAAGCTTGCGGTCTTCCATAACAACCGTGCCGTTAATTATTGATGTGGTGACGTCGCTACCCGTGGCTGCATATACCAGGTGTGAGACCGCAGTATACATGGGTGTCAGGTGAGGTTTATTTGTATCGATAACAATGAGATCTGCTTTTTTTCCGGTCTCAAGGGAGCCGATAAACTGATTCAGTCCCAAGGCTCGCGCACTTTGATTGGTGGCCATCTTCAATACCGTGCCGGCATCCATTACGGTTGGGTCCAGCGCCTTGGCTTTGTGGAGTTTGGCTACCGTATCCATTTCCAAAAAAAGATCCAGGTCGTTATTGCTGGCACATCCATCGGTTCCCAAACCGACGCAGATTCCCGCATTTAACAGCCTGGGGATCGGCGCTACACCGGATGCCAGTTTCATGTTGCTTTCCGCGTTATGGGCGACTTTTACATCGAAGCGTTGCAGCAAAGCGATATCGTCTTCGGTCAGTTCGACACAATGACATGCCAGAACATTGGGAGCCAAAACTTCGATTGCCGCGAGGTGTTCAACCGGCGTCCGGCCATAACGTTCTTTTATTTGTTCAACTTCGCTTTTGGATTCTGCCAGGTGGATGACGAGGGGTAAACCGTAGGATTGAGTCAGGTTAAATGCCTTCTTTAGCAATTCAGGTTGACACAGATAGGCTGAATGCGGTTCTACGGCAATGGTGACCAGAGGGTCATCTTTCCATGTATCTATCAGCGTCTGGGTATATTCGAAGCCTTTCTCGATGGGGCCATAATTGGGCGAATCAAAATCATACAGCACTTCTCCGACAACCGCGCGCACACCGGCCTGTTTGGCAGCCCGGGCGACCGCATCCTCAAATAAATACATATCGCAGAAGCAGGTTGTCCCGGACATGATCATTTCCGCGCAGGCGAGCAGCGCCCCCAAATAAACTTTTTGATCATCGAGTTTGGCCTCGGCCGGGAAAATATGGTCGTTGAGCCAGGTCATCAACTGCAGGTCATCTGCCAGTCCCCTGAAGCACGTCATTGAGGCATGGGTGTGGCTATTGATCAGCCCCGGCATTATGATTCCGCCGTCGGCATCAATAACCCGGGAAGCGCTCCCACCGGAAAAATCAATAGCCGGTCCGATTGCCGTGATCGTGTCCTGGCAAATGGCAACCGCACCGTTGCTTATCACCGTGCCGTCATCATCTAGTGTCAGGACGGTTCCGTTTTCAACAAGGATATCAGCGGATTTCGGTTTCATGTATTATTTCAGCAACCCCTTTCATGATTATTTCCAGCAGCGCAGTGGCACCTTTGGCCACTTCAATGATTTCCTCAACGGTAGCCGGAGTCGGGTCGTCCGGATTATGGACGTTGGTAATCGTTGAGAGCCCCAGCACCCGTATGCTGGCGTGGACCGCAGCAATTACTTCTTGCACTGTCGAAAAGCCGACGGCATCTGCGCCGATGGTCTGTAAAAATCTAACTTCCGCCGGTGTCTCCAGAGAAGGCCCTGCCAGCCCCGCATATATCCCTTTTTGCAGATGTATGCCGGCGGTTTCGGCGATGCTTTCCGCTGCAGCGATAAGTTTTTGATCATAGGCCCGGCTCATATCCGGGAACCGCACACCCCAGCTGTCTTCATTGGGACCGATGAGCGGATTTGTGCCGGTCAGATTGATGTGATCGACAATAAGCATGATCTCGCCGGCATTGAATTTAGGATTCAATCCGCCGGCGGCATTTGAAAGGATGAGAACCTTAACCCCGAGTTGCTGCATTACCCGTATGGGATAGGTGACTTCCAGGGGACGATACCCTTCGTATAGATGCAGCCGGCCTTGCATGGCAATAGCCGGGCAGCCGTTCATATTGCCACCGAGCAGACGGCCGGTATGCGTTTGAACTGTTGATAAAGGGAAATGAGGAATATCTTTATAATCGATTAGCGTGTCGATTGCCATGGATTCTGCACTTTCACTCAAACCGGTTCCGGTTAAAAAACCGATGTAAGGCGCTTGTTTTAGCTTGGCGCTGATAAATTCGACGGTTTCTGCCAGCTGCCTTTTGATCTTTTGCATGGCCGTTCTCTCCAATATTTGAATTTTTAAAAAAAATATCTTAGTTCACTAAAGTGCATCAGTCAAGGCGGCAGGTATCACGCGTGCAAACAAGATGTTCTCATTGACATTTTTATTACATTGTGGCATATCCACTCCCTTATATACCTGCCCCCATATGACCTTTTTGGTTAACTGCGGCACATTCTTGATGATGGTTTACGATTCGGCTCAATCGTATCCGTCATAGACGCGAGCGAATGAGGGAGATCTAAAATGATGCCTGATACCCATCCAGAACATTCCGACATCACAGATGAAATGTGGTCAAAGATTGATGAAATTATCACCGGCAACAAGGCGATTCCGGGTTCAATTATTGGTGTTTTGCGTGAATGCCAGGATGTTGTCGGCTGGCTGCCTGTTGAACTAATTGACTATATCAGTGATGGCCTCAACCTTTCCCGCAGCGAAGTATTCGGGGTTGCCTCTTTTTATTCCCTTTTTTCCCTGACACCCAAAGGCAGGCACCGGATTAAGGTTTGTATGGGTACCGCCTGTTATGTGAAAGGTATTAAAGAAGTCATCAGTCGCATCGGTAACGAATACCACGTGAAAGAAGGATGCACCACCGAAGATCGGCGCTTTTCTCTGGAAGCCGTTCGATGTCTGGGGGCCTGCGGGTTGGCTCCGGTGGTGGTTGTTGATCAGGATACTTACGGCGATGTGAAAGCCGACAAAGTCATCAAAACGCTTAATAAATACGAATAGGCCACGTTTTATCCAATATCGAAAATATTCAATCATCGCATGCGGGAGTCGAGCATGAATAAGGTAAGAACGCAATTGATGTTGTGCGGTGGCACGGGCTGCCATGCAAGCGGGAGTGGATTGTTTCAGGAAACACTTCAAAAAGAACTGGCGCGCCGGGAGCTTTCGGATGAAATTAAAATTATTGAAACCGGCTGCAATGGCTTTTGCGCTGTCGGGCCGGTGATGCTGGTCCAACCCGAAGGTATCTTTTATCAGAAGCTCAAGCCCAAAGATGTACCCCACCTTGTCGAAGAACATTTTCTCAAAGGCCGTCCGGTAAAAAAATTCTTATATGTCGAACCCGCCTCCAAAGAAACCATTCCCACCATGAAGGAAATACCATTTTTCCGGCACCAGATGTTTTGGGCCATGCGCAACAAAGGTATCATTGATCCGGAGGTCATCGATGAGTACATTGCGCGAGACGGTTATTTCGGTGCGGCCAAAGCATTGCAGGAGATGAGCCCGGAACAAATCATTGCAGAGGTAAGGATATCGGGTTTAAGAGGTCGCGGCGGAGCCGGCTTTTCGACCGGATTAAAATGGGAGTTTGCAAGTAAAAGTCCCGGTGAGATCAAATACGTTTTATGTAATGCCGATGAAGGCGACCCGGGTGCTTTCATGGATCGAAGTTTATTGGAAGCCGACCCGCATGCCGTCCTGGAAGGTATGATTATTGCCGCCAGAGCGATTAATGCCCATCAAGGTTACATTTACGCACGAACAGAATATCCGTTGGCCATTCGAAGACTGCAGCTGGCCATCAAACAAGCCAGAGAGTATGGATTGCTGGGAGCAGATATTCTGGGGACGGGCTTCGATTTTGACATTGACATTTACCAGGGCGCGGGTGCGTTTGTCTGCGGAGAAGAAACGGCCCTGATGAGATCAATTGAGGGCAAACGCGGGATGCCGCGACCGCGTCCCCCCTTTCCGGCCCATAAAGGTTTGTGGGAAAAGCCGACAATTCTCAATAATGTCGAAACACTGGCCAACATCCCACAGATTATTCTAAATGGCGGGAAATGGTATGCCAGTGTCGGTACGGAAAGCAGCAAAGGAACGAAAGTCTTTGCGCTTACCGGCGATGTCAACAACATTGGTCTGGTAGAAGTCCCGATGGGCACGACATTGAGAACCATGATATATGATATCGGCGGGGGCATTCCGAATAAGAAGAAGTTTAAAGCTGTTCAGCTTGGAGGTCCTTCCGGCGGATGCGTACCGGAAGAGTACCTGGACATCCCCATTGACTATGAAGAGATTGCGAAAGTCGGCGCCATTATGGGTTCCGGCGGGGCCATTGTGATGGATCAAAACAGCTGCATGGTCGATATGGCCCGCTTTTTTATGGATTTCGTCCAGGACGAATCCTGCGGCAAATGCACACCCTGTCGTGAAGGGACACGGCGACTTTTGCAACTCCTTGAAAAAATCTGTGAGGGCCGGGGAAAAGAAGAAGACATTGAAACCTTGCAGGAACTTTCAAATACGATTAAAGAAGCGGCGCTTTGCGGGCTGGGACAGACCGGGCCCAATCCGGTCCTCTCAACCTTACGCTATTTTAAAGATGAATATGAGGCCCACGTATATGAAAAAAAATGTCCGGCCAAACGCTGCATTGAGCTACTAAAATTTGAAGTAGAGCCGGAAATCTGCACCAAATGCGGCCTTTGTTTCCGAGCCTGTCCCGTTGAGGCCATCACCTGGAAAAAGAAAGAAGTTGCCCGCATTGATAAGCAAAAGTGCATTAAATGCATGACCTGTTTTGAAAAGTGTAAGTTCGACGCCATATTTTAAATCGGGATTATTCTGTTTTACTAGGCGAACACAAAATGGCAAAAGGCTGGAAAGCTATGAGGCCAGAAAGCTTGGAGGCTAAATATAACTCATCCCATCAAGCTTCCTAGCTTCCCAGCATCCAAGCCTTCCAGCCTTCTATCTTACTTTTAGATTGCGTGTTTTCGTGATTATTGAAAATGTATCATATAATTTGGCGTGAAATTAATTACTTCGAAATTAATCTGAGGTACGCTAATGGTTGAAGCTATTATATTAATGGGCGGCATGGGCTTGGGTGTCAGCATTATTCTGGCGATTGCTTCCAAGGTTTTCTATGTGTATGTTGACCCGAAGATTGTGGATATCGAAGAGGAATTGCCCGGTGCCAACTGAGGCGGTTGCGGGCTGCCGGGTTGCAGCGCTAATGCAGAGGCCATCGTAGCCGGTGTTTCTGCTCCCAATTCGTGTGTGGCCGCCGGCCCGGAAGTGGCCGAGGCTATTGCCGAAATTATGGGTGTTAAAGTCGAAGCCGTTGAACCGGACATTGCCTTGCCGGGCTGCTATTTTGGCGTCCGGGATGCGGATACGAAATATGTTTATAATGGTTTAGATGACTGTCGGGCGTTGGCACTCTTGGGCGGCGGCATGAAGGTATGTACCATCGGATGCCTGGGCCTCGGGACCTGTGTCAGAGCCTGTCCGTTTGGTGCGATTACCATGGGACCACAGGGATTGCCGGTCGTAAGGGAGAATAAATGTACGGGTTGCGGAACCTGTGAAAGGGTGTGTCCGAAGCATATTATTAATCTGTCTTCGATTACCCGCAGGATTATCCGGGAGTACACCACGGAGGAATGCACAACCCCCTGCCAGCGGGGATGCCCGGCCGGGATTAATATTCGCGAATACATCCGTCAAATTTCACTGGGAAACAATCATCGCGCGGTTCAGGTCATCAAGGAGCGCAATCCCTTTCCGGCTGTGATCGGCCGGATTTGCCCCCGGCCATGTGAACTGGAATGTCGACGAAATTTTATTGATGAGCCGGTGGCGATCAACTATTTGAAACGCTATGCTGCAGATTATGAAAAAGAAAGCGGCGACCGTATTCTTCCTTATAAGGCTCCGGAGACCGGCCGCAAAATTGCGGTTGTGGGTGGCGGCGTACAGGGTTTGTCGGCCGCTTTTTTTGCCGCCCGCCTGGGACATGCAACAACAGTATTTGAAGCCACTTCCAAGCTGGGCGGACTGCTGAGGAGCGCAATTTCAAAAGATAGGCTGCCCGAGGAAATTCTGAAATGGGATATTGACGGCATTATTGAAATGGGCGTTCGGGTTGAAACCCAGAAAGCTCTGGGCAGGGATTTTTCCGTAGCATCTTTGCTCAAAGAGGGATTTGATGCGGTATTTTTAGCCGCCGGAGGCTGGGACAGCCGTCTGGCGCTCGGGGCCACTGCCGGTGTCGAATCGCCGATTCCCGGGACCTATATGCTGGTCGATCTCATGCGGTTCGCAACCCAGCAGCCCGTAAGGGTATCGGTTGAATCCGATGTCGTAATTGCCGGCGGGGGCGGCCTGGCGCTCGATGCGGCCAAAGTCTGCAAGGAAGGAGGCGCCAAAACCATCACCGTTTTATTCCGCGAGACCTGGGAAAACAGTCCTATTTCGGATGAGGAAGTCGAAAAACATGGCCTGACGGGTCTTAATGTGATTTATAATGCAGCGATCAACCGCCTCGTCGGCAAAGCTGAGCGGCTCGCTCAGGTGGAATATATTGAAGCCGATACGTTTAAGAGAACAGTCATACCGGCTCAGACGCTGGTGCTCGCTGCCGGCCGGTTTCCCGAATTGGTTTTTGTCAGGGCAAAACCGGAAGCTGCGGAAACCGAAGGCGCTGAATCGGCACCGGATGGGTCCAGTGCCTGGGAGGGCATTCAGACCTATAAGCAACCGGCATTCAAAGGCGAGGTGGGCCTGTTCGCTGAAGGTGATGTCCTGGCCGATTATAGCGCCGCGATTAAAGCCATCGGCGCCGGACGTCGGGCGGCGGCCTCAATTCATCAGGTGATGCATGGGCTTTCCCCTAATTTAACCGAGCATGTGATTACACCGCAATCCGTCGTTCAAAATGTATATGATGTAGAAAATGTGCAGCCCAGCCGGCGCCAGATCATGCCCATTTGCAGCGGCAAAGAACTGGCGATCTGCGGTGAGATCGAAAGGGGTTTTTCTGCCGATATGGCCAAGGAAGAAGCTTCGCGGTGCCTGCAGTGTGGATTGATTTGCTATGAGCACAGCGCAGAGGCTGATGAAGTGTCAGCGTCCTCTGAAGCTTCGGAATAAAAAGCGATCAATGAGCGAGGTTAAAATTGGCTACCGAACAAGGGATTGTTCTGCGGACCGATTCTGAAGGCGCCTGGGTAAAGACCATTCGCAGCAGCGCCTGTGAAGGCTGCACCGCAAAGGGGTCCTGTCACGCAACGGACGGCGGCAGCGAAATGGAGGTTAAGGCTCTAAATACAGCCGGTGCCAGAGCCGGGGACCGAATCGTCTTGACTTTTGAGACAGCATCTTTTTTAAAAGCCACCTTTTTGATCTATGTGTTTCCGATTATCCTGCTCACCGTTGGCGCTGCACTCGGGCAGATGCTGGCGCCCCTCATGGAATTTAACTCCTCGGCGTTATCTGTGATATTGGGATTTGCCTTCTTTTTTGCCGCACTGCTTATCATCAAAGCGCGGGCGAATAAAATGGCCAGAAAGAATGCATACCAGCCCAAAATTACGAAAATATTAACTTAGTCTTCTTTTTTGGGGAAAAGGTCTTCGATTTCAAATTCTTTAATCTTTTTCAGGCAGTTTTCCAGGGCCTGGTTTTCTGTTTCACCGATACCCTGAAACTTCTGTTTGGCAACGATGTTTATGAGGTTGGGGACAGCCACGAATTTTCCTGCCAGATTGCCTGCTATCGTTTCGTGCACATCAATATAAATCAGTCTTTCGTTGCGGATAAGATTATACCTGATAATCCGCGTCAGAATATCATTTTCATTCAATGACAACATAATTTTAGCCTCTGTCTTATTCTCTTTCCATCGTGGTTTTCAGGGGGAAGCCATTTTCCCGGGCAGCCATTGTTGCCCGGCTTACCCTCGTTTCGGCCATTTCATAGGGATAAACTCCACAGATACCGATTCCATTTCTATGTACCTGCCACATGAGACGGGTGGCCTCATCTATGGATTTATTAAAGACGGCTATCAGAACCTCAACGACAAATTCCTTGGTCGTATAGTCATCATTGTGAAGCAGCACCTTGTACATGGGCGGTTCGGTCGTTTTTTCCTCGATTATTTCATGGATCTCTTCCTGAATATCCGGCTTTTCGATGCTCACCCTTGTTGCCCTCCGATCGCTTCCAGTGTTGTGTCCCGTAAAAAAAAATTACAAAACACGCTTTTATTCTAGAGTTTCAGGCGTCAGGGTTAATAAACGCGGATCGGCTATGAGGCTATAAAGCTGGAAAGCTGGAAGGCTTGAAAGCGCGAAAACTTCCACGCTTTCTGGCCTCCTGGCCTTCAAGCTATGAGCTATTAGCTACGAGCTATTTTGCCCGACACCTGCCACCCGAAACCATAATCATTACCACTTTTGTAACACTTTTTGGGGACACACCACTAGAGTAACTTAAGGGCAACCAAAGAGAAATCAAGTCATCCGGTCCTAAAAATAAACAGGCAGTTTATCGGCACTGTGCTGGCCGATAAACTGCCTGTTTTACGAAACAAATAAAACTAGACGGCAGCCTTTAGTTTTTTGCCGGCTTTAAATTTAACGACATTTTTGGCTTTGATTTTAATCGGAGCACCGGTTTGGGGATTGCGTCCCTTGCGCGCCTTTTGACGGGCTTTCTGGAAGGTACCAAAACCCACCAAGGTGACTTTGCCGTCTTTTTTCTTCAGCGCTTTGGTAACATTGCTCATAAAAGAATCAAGTACTGCCCCGGCGGCGACTTTTGAAACCTTAGCATCCTTTGCCATTTTACTGATTAATTCTGCCTTTGTCATTTAAGCCTCCTTACTTTTGGGTTTAAAACAATATTTTACGACGTTTTTTTAAAAAAGTTTACAGCAGAAAATATCGAAAGTCAATAAATAAAAGCCTATTTTTTCTGGATTTGCAAGAAGAAATCATTTTAAATACACTGTTCGCCTTAGTTTGCCGCTTCCCTAAATTCCGAATTTCGCGATCCGGGTTTTGGAAATTGTTATAGATGCCCAGTTTGCAGGGCACGATATCAAATGACTCTTTACGCAACGGGTTTTAAATATCGCTTTAAAAAAACAGGATTTTATGATAAAAATCTAGACAATAGATTATATGCAAGGTTCAAGGAAATGATCCAAAAAGTTTACGTAACCAGCAAACAGATGGCGACGATTTCCTGCCCGCAATGCGCGCGGTCCAAAACGGTCGATGTTTCCAAATATGCCATCCTCGATAAAATGGTAAAGATTAATGTCAAATGCCCCTGCGGACACGCCTATAAGGCTATATTGGAAAAGCGAAAGCAATATCGTAAGGAGACCAACCTTGCGGGAACATTTGTGCATTTCATCAACGGCCAGCCTCAAACCCGGGGTCTTATGACCGTGAAGGATTTGTCCACATCAGGATTGAAACTTCAGCTGAATGTAAAGCAGAACTTTGCGATCGGCGATCATATGCAGGTTGAATTTCATCTAAACGATGCGCAGCGAACCCTGATCAAAAAAACGGTTATCATCAGAAATCAACGGGATCAGTTTATCGGTGCCGAATTTGCGCCTTTTGAATCCATTGACAAAGCTTTGGGTTTCTATCTTTTCAGTTGACCAAGTTTTTGCATATCCGCAAGACATGTCAAAACGTAATTCGTGCAGGAACTAAATCCCCATGAAACAAAGATGCCCCTGGCCCGGTACCGATCCGCTATACGTAAAATATCACGATACAGAATGGGGGGTTCCGCTGCATGATGACCGCAAATTGTTCGAGTTTCTTCTGTTGGATGGTTTTCAGGCCGGGTTGAGCTGGATTACCATTTTAAAGAAACGGGCCAATTACCGCAGCGCATTTGATCAATTCGAACCTGAAAAAATTGCGGCTTATGATTTACGTAAGGTAAATACGCTTCTTTCAAATAAAGGCATCGTTCGAAATAAGCTTAAAATCGAAGCAGCCGTTCTGAATGCAAGGTCTTTTCTGGCAGTGCAAAGAGAATTTGAAAGTTTTGATGATTATATCTGGCAATTTACGAACGGTAAAAGCATAAAAAATGCCTGGAGAACGTTAGCGGAAATACCCGCGCAGACAAAAGCATCGGCCGCGATGAGCGATGATCTGAAGAAAAGAGGCTTCAAATTTGTGGGCCCGACGATTTGTTATGCATTTATGCAGGCGGCCGGAATGGTAAATGATCACCTTGTCGACTGCTTTCGTTATAACGAGGTATAAATAAATGATAACCGAATTTGACCAACGCCGGGGTGTGGCCCGAGGCCGATGCGGGCATAATGTTAGAACCCATCTGTTGAGATAAGGAAGGTCGGAGACATGTCATATTGTGAATCCTGTGGCAAACACCATAATGCGGGTTTCATTTCTACACGCTTTTCCGGAACAGACGGCGTATCGTTGGAGACAGCGAAATGGGCAAATGTTTTTGAAAAGGCCGGATTTACATGTTTCTATTTTGCCGGCGAACTCGATCGTCCCGCCAAGCAATCCTATCTGGTTAAAGAAGCCGATTTCCGACACCCCGACATCAAAGATATTTTTAGTAACTGCTTCGGGTCCAGCGTGCGAGGCCGCTTTGTGACTCAAAAAATCTATAAAGTAAAGCAGAAATTAAAGAACCATCTGTATGAGTTTATCGACAAATTTGATCTTGATCTCTTGGTTCCCGAAAATTCCTTGACCATCCCCCTGAATCTACCGCTGGGCATTGCCATTACCGAAGTCATCTCTGAGACAGGCATGCCCGCGATTGCTCACCATCATGATTTTTTCTGGGAAAGACAGAATTTCATGATCAATGCCTGCTGGGAATACTTGAACATGGCCTTTCCGCCGCATTTGCCGTCGATTCAGCATGTGGTGATCAACTCATCAGCCGATAACCAGTTGAGTTTGCGTACCGGTATTTCAGCCACGATTATCCCCAATGTGATGGATTTTGACAATCCGCCTCCGGCGTCCGGTAATTTTGAGTCCTGCGGGTTGGATTCGAACAAAAGCCGCCGCGCGAGCGATGAATATGCTTCAGATGTGCGTCAGGCCTTAGGCGTTGCCGATGATGAGCTGTTAATTTTGCAACCCACACGCGTGGTCAAGCGCAAAGGTATCGAGCATGCAATTGAACTGGTTCATCGTTTGGGGATGAAAGCCAAATTCGTCATTTCCCATGCGTCCGGAGATGAAGGCTATGACTATGAACGTCGGGTCAGAGAATATTCCAAGATGATGGGGGTGGATACGTATTTTGTGGCAAATATTATCAATGAGCAAAGGGGCAAGACCAAAAACGGGCGTAAAGTCTATACCCTGGAAGACATCTATCCACATGCAGATCTGGTGACCTACCCCTCTAACTTCGAGGGATTCGGCAATGCTTTTCTTGAAGCCGTTTACTTTTGCCGCCCGATCGTTGTCAATACCTATTCGATTTACACCATCGACATTAAACCCAAGGGGTTTTCAGTCATCGAAATCGACGGATATGTCACCGATGAGGCGGTCCGCAAAACCAAAAAGATTTTAACCGACGCAAAACTGCGCCGCAAGATGGTCACCCACAACTATGAAACCGCAAAAAAATTTTATTCTTATTCCGTCCTGAGGCAAAAACTGAAAAACCTCATCTTCGACAGCACGGCCTGCAATAAGATAAAAAATTTAGACTAGTCTCCCATCTGGGCCATGTAGTCATCATAGGTGGTTTCCAGCGCCAGCTTATGCTTGGCTTCCTCCTGGCAAAGAACCTTAAACAGTTTTTTGGCTTCATCACTGTCGGCCTGTTTCAGAAATTGATTGTACAACTTCAGCGCCTTTTCCTCCCGTTTCATGGCCAGCAACAAAATTTCGTTGTAGGGCATGTCCTCCCCATAATCTAAATCAACTAAATAATCGCTGCGTTTTATATCGGTGATCCATTTGAATTTATATCCCTCTAAACTTTTGGCGATTCCTTTGGCTTTGAATTCCAGCAATATCTTTTCATGTTTCTGTTCTTCGATAGCAAATTCCGCAAACATTTTTCTGGAGCCTGAAAAATCCTCTTCATTTTTGCTTATGTTGTCATAAAACTCTGCCGCTTCGCGTTCCTTTTCAATTGCGAAATCGATAATGGCTTCAAGATTCTCAAAATGCATTATTTTCTCCTTTCCCAACAATCTTTATGCTGTCTCATTATTGTCTCAAATTCCAGCGATCCAATATAATTCGAACGATGACTTTCTCCAGACCGCTTGCGATCTTTGTTTTCAAGTCAATGGCGGATGCGATGCGCGTGCGGCCGGACGCTCGCAGATTGAATCTTGCAAGCGCTGATGTTCATGCGTACCTTTAATATCAGGATATTTTAACAGTATCAACCGCCGGGTGTCGATAGCAAATTATAGGTTGACAAATTTAAGAAAAAAGAATAGGTTCTACCCTTTTTTCCGGCACCATGAGAGCCCCTAACAATAACAAGGAGTCTTAACAATGACAGAATCTGCGCGCGAGTTCGATTCCGAAACCGCCCATCCTATGGTTAAGGAAGTGATGGCCCGATCGCAGCAGGACTTACTGGCATGTTACCAGTGCCGGCGCTGCGCTGCAGGCTGCCCGGTTGGCGAGGAAACCGGCTATATAACACCGGACCGGCTCATCCGGATGATTGTCCTGGGTGACCGGGAGAACGCTCTCAACAACCAGTTGGTTTGGAGATGTGTATCCTGCTACACCTGTGGCACGCGCTGCCCCAACGACATTCAGACTGCCAGAATCACCGAGACCATCAAAAAGATCGCCAAAGAAAATCACCTCGAGCCCCTCAAACCAAAGGTGGCTCATTTTCATGATACGTTTGTTAATTCGGGTTTGCGCTGGGGCCGTCTCAATGAAATGGAGTTCATGAGTTTTTTCGAGTTAAAGAACACGTTGAAATATCTCAAGCAAATGAAATTTAAAGCCATCTATAATGAATTGATGGCCAAGACCAGGCTGGCGTTGAATATGGCCAGGCGAAAGCGAATGCATGTGGGTTTTCAGTCGGCCAAGGGGCGTAGTGAGATAAAGGCGCTTTATAATAAGGCCAAGAAAAAGACGGTCTGATGTTACAAAGAGGTTAATCATGGACATAGGCTATTATCCCGGATGTACGTTGCACGCATCCTCGTCGCTTTACGATGTTCAAAGTCGGCGGGTATTTAGCGAAGTCGGGATCAATCTGAAAGAGATCGAAGATTGGAACTGTTGCGGGGCGACCTCCGCCGGCAAGGTCGATGATTTTTTGGCCGTCGCCATGCCCGCCAGAAATATCGGAATCGCAGAGGCGGATGGGTTTTCCGAAATCGTGATTCCCTGCTCGGCGTGTTACTCACGGACGCTGGTGGCCCAGAAACGCCTCGAAGACGATCCACTCTTAAAAAACGAGATCAATACCGAACTCGCCAAAAAAATCCAGGGAACGATTAAGGTATCCTCAATTCTGGAAGTGCTGCTTACCAAGGTCGCGTCGGGCGAGCTGGCTGAAAAGGTAAGCCAAAAGCTCAAGGGGCTTAAACCGGCATGTTATTACGGCTGCATGCAGACGCGATTTCCATATAAAGTTCCCGTACCTGATGATGTGGAAAACCCCCAGGGCATGGAGACGGTGCTTAAGGTTCTCGGGGCGAAACCCCTGGATTGGAGCTATAAAACGGACTGCTGTGGCGCATCCGCCGCCGTTAATGATGAGGAAGCCGCTTTAAATCTGATGGCCCGGATTATGAAAGACGCACTGGCAAGGGGCGCCAACTGCTTTGTGGTCACCTGTCCCATGTGTCAATTGAATATGGATAGCTATCAGGACCAAATCTGTGAAAAACAGGAAATAAAGGAAAGACTGCCTGTTTATTTTATAACCGAAATGGTTGGCGTGGCAATGGGCGTGAGCGTGGAGGAATTGCAGATCGATAGACATTTCGTTGAGAGCGTTGGGCTTCTGAAGGAGTTGAATATCATATGAATGAAAAAGAATCCGTAAAAACGACCAAGCGAGGATCTGTCCTGGTGGTGGGCGGCGGTGTCGGTGCCATGCAGTCGGCACTTGATCTGGCAAACAGCGGGTTTAAAGTCCATATCGTCCAGAAAGATTCCTCTATCGGCGGCACCATGGTCATGCTGGATAAAACGTTTCCGACCGGCGACTGCTCGATGTGCATGATCTCTCCCAAGATGGTGGAATTGGGGCGTCACTTAAACATTGATATCCATACATTGGCAGAAGTGGAATCCGTCGAAGGTGAGCCCGGCGACTTTACAGTTAAAGTAAAGCAAAAACCGCGTTATGTAGATCCGGAAAAATGCACCGGCTGCGGGATCTGTGAGGAAAAATGCCCCAAAAAGACGACCAGCGAATACGAGCAGGGCCTGACCGTCCGCAAGGCCATCTTCTCACTTTTCCCCCAGGCTCTGCCGAATACGCGCGCTATTGATCGGGATATTTGCATCTATTTCAAGAACGGTAAATGCAAGGCCTGCGAAAAGTTCTGTGATGCGGGTGCCATCGATTGGGAAGATACGGGCAAGGAATTTGAACTGAAAGTCGGTGCCATCATTCTCAGCCCGGGTTTAAATCGTTACGATCCCGCCGTGCGGCCCGAGCTCGGTTTCGGCCGCTGGCCCAATGTGGTTTCATCCATCCAGTTTGAGCGGATCCTGTCCGCCTCCGGTCCTTACCAGGGCACGGTCATGCGACCCGGAGACAAAAAGCATCCCAAGAAGGTCGCCTGGATCCAGTGCGTGGGGTCCCGCGATTCTCACAATGCCAACCCCTGGTGCTCATCCGTTTGCTGCATGTACGCCACCAAGCAGGCCATGACCGCCAAGGACCATGATCCCGAAATTGAACCCACCATATTCTATATGGACATCCGGGCTTTCGGTAAGGATTTCGATAAATACGTGAACCGGGCCAAAGAAGATTACGGCGTGCGTTATCAGCGGGCAATGATTTCGGCAGTGCGCGAGGAGGCCGGAACAGGCAATCTCATTATGCGTTATGCCGGTCCGGACGGGACCCTCATCGATGAGATCTTTGACATGGTCGTGCTTTCCATCGGCTTTGAACCCCATGCCGAAGCCGTTGAGTTTGCCAGAACTTTTGGCATCGAGCTCGATGAACACCGCTTCCCCAAGACCCCCCCCCTGATGCCGGTTGAGACGACCCGGCCCGGCGTGTATGTCACCGGGATATACCAGGGGCCGAAAGATATCCCCGAGACCGTGATGCAGGGCAGCGCGGTGGCCGGCGGCGCCATGGCACTTTTAAGTGAGGCCCGCGGTACCGAGGTCGTCGTCAAAGAGCAGCCGCCCGAAAAGGATATCTCCGCAGAGGAACCTCGCATCGGCGTTTTTGTATGCCATTGCGGGATCAATATCGCCAGCGTCGTGGATGTCAAAGGTGTAGCCGACTATGCGAAAACGCTGCCGTATGTTGTCTACGCCGGAAACGACCTTTTTACCTGTTCGCAGGACTCTCAAGAAAAAATGAAGGCGCTCATCGAGGAGCACCGTCTCAACCGGATCGTGGTTTCGGCCTGTAGCCCCAAGACGCATGAACCGATATTCCAGGATACCATGGAGGCCTGCGGCCTCAATAAATATCTTTTTGAAATGGCCAATATCCGTAACCAGGATTCATGGGTTCACTCTGAAATACCGGAGGAAGCAACGGATAAGGCCAATGAACTGGTGCGCATGGCGGTTGCTCGCGCTGCCACCCTTCATCCGCTTTATGAAAAGCAGATACCGGTCAACCAAAAGGGATTGGTGATCGGCGGCGGTGTGGCCGGAATGAATGCCGCGTTGGGATTGGCCGATCAGGATTTCGAAGTTGTTCTAGTAGAAAAGGAAGCAGAACTGGGCGGACTTGCCAAGCGCCTGACGGCCACCATCGAAGGCGCCGATGTACGTGAGTATCTTGATGCCCTGATCGAAAAGGTATCCGCTCATCCTAAAATTCAGGTCCTGACCAACGCCCTGATTATCAGCTTCGCGGGTTCCCAGGGAAACTTTACAACCGAAATCCTGGTGGGACCGCAAATGATTCAAAGAAAAATTGATCACGGAGCGGTTATCGTGGCGACGGGAGCCAATGAATACCAGCCGAAGGAATTCCTTTACGGGGAGAATCCGCGCGTAATGACCCAGCTCGAACTGGCCGAACGACTGCAAAAAGGTGAGGCCGGGGATGCGACCAAGGTGGTGATGATCCAGTGTGTTGGATCCCGCAACGAAGAGAATCCCAACTGCTCGAGAATTTGTTGCCAGTCCGCTATTAAAAACGCGCTTCAAATAAAGAAAATTAATCCTGCAGCAGATATATTTATTCTTTATCGCGATATTCGAACTTACGGTCTTCTGGAAGATTATTACGCCGAGGCCAGGCGTCAGGGGATCTTGTTTTTTCCGTTTGATCCTGAAGATCCGCCGGTAGTCGAATCTTTAGAGGACAGGGTTCAGGTGAGCTTCAAAGATCAACTGCTGAACCGCTCCCTGAAGGTCAACGCCGATATTTTGGCATTGAGCGCCGGAATGGTTCCTGAAGACACCGAGGAACTCTCATCCATACTCAAGCTGGCCCGCAACCCGGAAGGGTTTTTCATGGAAGCCCACGTCAAGCTGAGGCCGGTAGACATGGCGACCGAAGGGATCTTTGTGTGCGGAACCGCCCACAGCCCCAAGCTCCTGTCGGAAACTATTTCCCAGGCCTATGCTGCTGCCGCCCGGGCGACCACCTTTCTCTCCCAGACACAGTTGACCCTGTCTGCCGTCACGGCCCGGGTTGAAGCCGAAAAGTGCGCCTCATGCCTCGTTTGCGTGCGGTCATGTCCCTATAATGTGCCCAAAATCAATGAAGAGGGCGTCAGTGAAATCGATGCGGCAACCTGCCACGGATGCGGTATCTGTGCGGCCGAGTGCCCGGCCAAAGCTATTCAACTCAGCTGGTACGAGGATGATCAGATCATGTGCAAGGTAGATGCGCTTTTGGAAGGGGTCCTCTAGATTGCGGATTTCGGATTTGGGATTGCGGATTTTTAAATGCGGAATGCGGAATTCGGAAAGGGGAATTCAGGTTATAGATTTTGGATTGTATTATTAAATAAATAAATAGAATTCCCTAATTTTAGGCACTTTAGGCATTTTTTTGAAAGGAAAACCATGAGCAAGGATTTTGAACCGATCATTATTGCATTCTGCTGTAATTTCTGAGGCTATACCGCCGCGGACCTGGCAGGTTCGATGCGATTGCAATATCCGCCGAATATCAGAATCGTGCGTGTACCGTGCAGCGGAAAGGTCGATCTGATTCATATTCTGCGTGCCTTTGAAAAAGGAGCGGATGGTGTATGTGTGTTGGGGTGTCTGGAAGGTGACTGTCACTTTAACAGCGGTAACCTCATGGCGCGCAGACGCGTTGAACAGGCTCGCGATATTTTAAACTCCATCGGTATCGGTGGAGAGCGGGTAAAAATGTACAACCTGTCATCCAGCGAAGGTCCGCGCTTCGCCCAATATGCAACCGAATTCACGAAGATAATTACGGACCTCGGACCCAATCCGGTTAAACTGGCCAAAAACAAGGCGGCTTAGGGTCCATTCCAAAAACTTTTAGAAGAGGTTTTATTCAATGATAGTCGCAGATAAGAAGCCAATTGAGGAAATCATCGAATATCTCAAGGACCACAGCAACATCCTGGTACTGGGCTGCAACGAATGCGTTACGGTCTGTGAGGCCGGAGGCAAAAAAGAGGTAGCGGTTCTTGCTTCGGCCCTGCGGATGCATGCCCGGAAAGAGGGAAGGGAGATCAAAATCGACGAGATTACCCTCGAAAGACAATGTGACCGTGAGTATTTGGATGAAATACGAGACGTCATCGACCAGTATGATGCCGTGGTCTCCCTCGCCTGCGGTGTCGGGGTCCAGTTTACCGCTGAACAATACCGCAGCACGCCGGTGTATCCGGGTGTGAACACCTGCTTTATGGGCGCTACCGAAGAACGCGGCCTCTGGACGGAACGCTGCCAGGGCTGCGGACAGTGCATTTTGGCCACGACCGGGAGCATCTGCCCGGTATCCCGTTGCGCTAAGCGGCTTTTTAACGGTCCTTGCGGCGGCTCCACCGACGGCAGATGTGAGATCAACGCCGAGGTGGACTGCGCCTGGCAGTTGATTATCGATCGTCTCAAGTCTTTAGACAGACTCGACGAATACGAAACGTTGTGCCCCTTAAAGGACTGGTCGAAGGATAGGGCCGGGGGACCCAGAAAAGTTGTAAGGGAGGATGTGCAGCAATGAGTGTAAAGACACCGAGCAAACTGGAAAAGATTCTCAGTGAAGGTCATCTGGCCGTCACCTCCGAATGTGGACCGCCCCGGGGCAGCAATGCCGAACACATCATTAAAAAGGCGGAGTTGATCAAGGAGCATGTGGATGCAATCAATATTACAGACAATCAGACATCGATGACCCGATTGTGCAGTCTGGCGTCCTGCATCCGGTTGAAGCTCATGGGGCTGGAGCCGGTTCTTCAGATGGTAACGCGTGATCGCAATCGCATTGCATTGCAAAGTGATATTCTCGGCGCGGCCTCCTTTGACATCAATAACATCCTGTGTTTATCCGGCGATCACCAGAGCTTTGGTGATTGCCCCCAGGGACAGAATGTGCATGACATCGACTCGATCCAGCTGATTCAGACCGTACGGCATATGCGAGACGAGGGCAAGTTTCTGGGTGGCGATGACCTTGACGGCCGTCCCCAGATGTTCGTTGGCGCGGCCGCCAATCCGTTCGCCGATCCGTTTGAGATTCGGGTCCCGCGCCTGGCCAAGAAGGTTGCCGCCGGGGTCGAGTTCATCCAGACGCAGTGTATTTATAATTTGGACAAATTTGAAGAATGGATGAAAGGGGTACGCGATCGCGGGCTGCATGAAAAAGTTTATATTTTAGCCGGCATGACCCCCATGAAGAGTGTCGGGATGGCCAAGTATATGCAGAAACGTGTTCCGGGCATGGATGTGCCGGATGAAATTATAAAGCGTCTCCAGGGGGTGGAGAAGGGCCAGCAGGCGGCTGAAGGCATCAAAATCTGTATCGAGGCCATCCAGCGGCTCAAGGAAGTCGAAGGTGTGGCCGGATTTCATGTCATGGCGATCGAGTGGGAGGAAAAGGTCCCTGAAATCGTTGAAGCCGCCGGTCTTTATCCGCGGCCCAAGGTGGATTAGCCCGGATTTTTTTTAAATTATTTCGATTATAAGAAAACCCTGCCGCATTCAAAACGAGGCAGGGTTTTCTTATTGAAGCCAATCTCATAAATTAGAACAGATAAGTTTTGATTTTGCAATTACATTAAAAGTTCCTGTTAGCTTAGAAAGTGGATAGGCTCTGTCATGACTTGTCGTTTTCCGGCCCGAATTGTCCTCCTGGAGCCTGGAATTGTCGTTTTTCGGCTTAAGCTGGCAAGGGATATTTCCCCTGACTAGATCAGGTCGTGAAAACTGTGGATTTAGCGCCGTTTTTCCAACGCCCATTGCATTTTCATGGTTGAATGATGAAACGAATAAAATCACAGACATTGTTATTCCTGATCAAAGATTTAGAAAGACCGGATATTTTAAAGGAAATAACCGGTTTTAAAAGAAACCGGACTTCTGTGTTTGAGGAATATTTGAGACTTTTTAGATAATAATGGACGCTCTTTAGTAGTTTAGTTATACTTTTATATTCTAAAGTATAATATAAAAATTCATAAAAAATATTTTGTGGTTCAAAGTATAATAAAATGAAAAAATAAGGCGTCTATCTGCAGCATCGAACCAATTCCCCCTTTTCATACCAATTTGTGGTTAGAAAATCTTTCATATATCATTTGAAAATCTAATTTTTATGCAAACGCATCAAATTCCATCTTCAGGCACGCTATGAAAACTCTGTCGACGTATACAGCAACCACAACATATAGGGTTCGACCAGAATTCTGGGAAAGGATAGATTAAATGATACAATCTCAATCATTGTCAAGATATCGAATTGAGATCTGCACTCATATCAAGGTTGATATGCACAGGTGAATAATGATATCTGTAGTTCTCAGAGAATTTCAAATTGTTGTATATCACACGCTTTTGAAGGTAGCGGATTCGTGTGCTCATCTCAAT
>WOR8_10001037_pt1 | contig 35571 bp, 40 predicted proteins | sample DeeMarSeWOR38_10_FD_19890 | JGI IMG/M metagenome (IMG submission 19890) | reverse complement strand
TTTCGGATGTATTAAAAGGCACCTGGTTCTTTTTCTCAATAACTTTATCATAGTGTATTACTCATTATTTCTATAAAATGATTTAAGTGGATAGGTTTGTATTCATCCTTTTCTGCTGCAATAAAAAGATATTAAAATAATACCTGTTAAGAATGAATCTAATGGATAGAAAAGGGATTAATCCCTTTGGGTGATAAACTGGGAAATATTCAGCACGGCTGGTGGGAACTTTAATTTTTTTAATTAATTCTACAGGCGATTTTTAAACGTTTTTAATAAGTTAATTGCTTATTTAAAATTAAATTAAAGACAAACCATTTATACTTTGTCTATCATTATAATAATTTCCTTCTTAGTCTTTGAAAATTTTTTCTGCAACCTGGCCAATAGATCACCATCATCTCCGATGTTCAATTCCAAATCGGCTTCTGTTATTTCTGGATATGCCAGCCTGATCCTTTTTTTGAGGGCAATCCAATTTCCTTTATTGTTTATCTGGTACATAAAAACCGTCCTTCCTGGTCATTAAAAAAAGATCTTGCGCGATCGGCTAATAATTTAGAGTTGAAATGCTTTTCGCTATTGTCTTTAAGGTTTCACCTGTATATGAATAGTTTGCAATTTCAAGTCGTGTGTGCAACGCCAGTTTCTCCATAATATTATGGATATGACTTTTAACCGTATATGTGGAAACGTGCATTTTTTGACCAATCTCTTTGTTGCTCATACCTTCACTAAGGAATACAATAACTTCACGTTCCCTTGTTGTCATACGGACAGATTCCTTCAGCTTTGTTTTTCCTTCTTTTACTGCATGATCAACTATCTGGGAAAAAAGTGAGTCAACCAGCAACGGAGGAAGTACAGTAGATCCTTCAGCTACTGTGCGTATTGTGATTAGAAAGTCATTGAGTGATGCATCTTTCAGGATGAATCCATTAGCCCCTGCTTTTACGTACTGCAATATATCCGCTTGTACAGGTGCGAGATCCATAACAATGATTTTAGCATCCGGAAAATCTTTTTTAACTAATTCTACCACATGCAAACTGTTCTGACTCCGTAAACCCAAATCCAGAAGAATAACATTCGGTTTTAATTCTTTAATTTTTAATAACGTGTTCTTTCCGTCTCCCGAAGCAGCAATTATTTTAATATCCTTGTGTGCTTTAAGGATTGAATTTATTCCATCCCGTAACAAGCGGTTATCTTCTATGAGTAGTAATCTAATCTTTTTCATAACTTATTTATTAAGTTCCAATCTATATCGTAAATTGAATTTGAATAATTGCTCTATACTAAGTATTATTGCTTTGGTTTAGAAACAGGCTGAGTTCCGGTCGTTTTCCCCACTTTGATATTTTCCTTTTTAACACCAATAGGGTCAACAGACAGGTCGTCAATATCAGCTCTTTTCGGAACAGCATCAACAATAATTTTAACCAGTTCAGGATTATTTGATATTGAAGCTGCGAGTTTATTCATCTCGTCAACATTACCGCTCGTTTTCTCGACCATCATATCCATCATTTGAATACGCATCTCTGAATCCGAAGATATCTTAACCATCCAGTCATCGGTCTCAGTGTTCATTGCAGCTTTTCTTTCTTCAACCTGAATTTGAGCAAATAGTGAAAATGGAATTAGCAGTGCGAATAGAATTAAATTTTTCATTGGTTTTTCCTTTTTATTTGTGACATAGATTACCACAAATAATACTATAAAATCAATGGGGCAAAGGGATGAAAAAGGAATTACTTCTTGTGGGTGAGGGAACTAATCATCAAGCAGAGAAATGTCTCTATTTGCAGAGACTATTTTTTTTGAATCGTGTAAATATTTAGCAATCTGAACCCGCGTACTGAGTGCAAGTTTTTCAAGAATATTATGAACATGACTTTTAACCGTGTAAGTGGAAAGATGCAGTTCCTGAGCGATCTCTTTATTCGTACAACCTTCTGCAATCAATTCTATTACCTGCTTCTCCCGTTTAGTCATTCGGACAGAATCCATAAGAGAAGATTGTTTTGATTTGTTTACTGCATGTTTAACAATTTGGGAAAAAAGAGATCCGGTTAAATTGTTAGGTAGAACCTGTGAACCTTTTGCAACCGACCGGATAGTTTTAAGGAAATCATTAACCGTTGCATCTTTTAATATAAATCCCGATACCCCTTCCTGTACAAATTGAAAAACATCACTATAATTTTGGGTGTGGAGAAATTCTTCTTAACTAATTTTACTAAATTTAAACTGCTGCGGCTCCGGAGCCCGAGATCGAGGAGTAAAATATCGGGTTTATATTTCCTCATAATCGCTAAAATATTTTCACCATTACCCACTGTTTCAACAACCTGCATATCTTTCTGCTTTTTAAGCATAGCTGTAAGCCCTTCACGCAGCAGACGATTATCTTCTATAAGCAGTAAACGTATTTTTTTCATTTTTAAGAGGCAGTAAAAATTTATTACAAGGCACTCCTTGAATTTATTAAATATATGAAAAACAAAAAACTAAATATATAATCAGAATACAAGTCTCATATCTCAGTCCAAAACTATGTCGCTGATCAGCTTAAAACTCAATTACAAATTATATTGATTTTTTATCGAGAATTAAGTTTCTTTCATATTTTTTATTGTAAAATTCTAAAGCCATATATATTGACTTAGACCCATTTTTAATGTATAAAAAATACTAATGATTGAATCCATCAAAAAAACTCATAAGATAAATAGTTATCATCAAAACAAATCCAACTACATAAGTGAACTCATCTTCCCATTCTTATTTTTTTACTTCGAGGTCTTTTGCTGAAATGTAATTTGACTTCTCTTTTTAGTTTTGTGGGGAATTTTTTTGTTAACATCAAACTCACGTATCAGGATCTTGTTAATTGAGAAAATGCATCTATAATTAGTCAATTTCTTTCTTGTGTTAATTAGCGGGGAAACAGGGAATGCACGTCACCATTTGAAATGTAGTTGTTTTCCCCCCTCCGCTCCACATTGCTACTAAAATTATTCTATGTCAGTGTGGAGTGGGGGAGGGGTGGCGGAGAGTCAGGGATTAGCTTCGCTGTTCCCAGTTTGGGGAAGCCTGCAATAATAAATGCCCCTGCTGCTGACGCAGCATCTTATTTTAATTTCCTCCTCTTTTGAAAATATATTTTCAACGTTCGGAAATTAAAATGCCCTATGAAAATTCATAGGGCATTTATTTATTGCGGAGAGTCAGGGATTGAGTCAGGGATTCGAACCCCGGAAGGACTTGCATCCTTAACGGTTTTCAAGACCGCCGCATTCAACCACTCTGCCAACTCTCCGGTTTAATATCTGCTTAAATTCTTTAACGGTTTTTCCGTCTTCGCCGGGATCTCACTTCGTTCGACAAGACCGCCGCATTTCCTGCCTCCGGTGGAACCCCCGCAGTAGACAGGGACTCTCCGATAAATTATTCTTTTGAATAATTCATTATTTGGGCTACAAATATATACATACTTGGTAAACGAGCAAAGGATTTTTCTCTAAATTAGTGCCAGTCTTCTATTATGTTTTGTGAGGTTCTTAAATGAGTGAATTAAGTAAATTCAAGGAATTTTCCCACGAGCTTGCTACTAAAAGTGCGGGAGTAATCAAACAATATTTTAGGACGGAAATAAATGTGGAATCTAAATCTGATTCTTCACCTGTTACAGTAGCCGATAAAAAATCTGAAGAGATAATGCGCGAATTAATTTCTAAGAAATATCCGGAACACGGAGTAATAGGTGAAGAATTTGGAAGGGTAAATGAGAACGCTGAATATGTCTGGGTGCTGGATCCAATCGACGGCACTAAAAGTTTTATCTGCGGAGCATTTAGTTTTGGAACCTTAATTGCCCTGTTGCAAAATGGTAAACCAATTCTTGGAGTTTATAATCATCCTATTCTGAATGATTTTTTAATAGGGGATAATCAAATAACAAAAATTAATGGTGTGGGTACTAAAATCCGTAATTGTCAAAGTATATCAGATGCTGTATTACTGACTACAGACCATTTGAATATAGAAAAGTATCAGAACATTGAAAAGTTTAATAACCTAATTAAAAAAGTAAAACTGTACCGAAATTGGGGAGACTGTTACGGCTATTATCTTCTTGCAACCGGATATGCAGATATCATGATTGATCCTATTATGTCTCCATGGGATTCGCTTGCACTTATTCCGATCATAAGGGGAGCCGGCGGAACAATAACTGATTACCAGGGCAATGATCCTGTAAAAGGAAACAGCATTATTGCTGCATCTTCATCAATTCATTCTGTAGTAATCTCAACCTTAAATTCGAAATAGATTTAGACGAGTGGAAGGTTAAAGTAGATAATTAATGTTGATAAAAAAAGTATTGCTGCCGTTACCACCACATATCGGTTATAAAAAATCATTATAGAACCCGTGATCCAAATCAACAATAAAACTATCAGCAATGTTTCTATTATTTCAGTTATAGCCGGGATGTAATTATTTATTGCACCGAGTTTATAACTATTTAGAAGAGGATTAATAATTGCGGTCAGGAGGATAAAAATTGAAGTTGTAATAACAGAATACTTTTTTATCAACTTCTTTTCATTAAATATTTCAATTGCAGTCCTGATTGCAAACAAGATTCCGCCGTAGAGTAATATGAAATGAAAGAGGCTTAAGCTTACAGGAATTTTTCCATAAAATGTCATTTCAATCTTCGATTCTTTTGGTATTTCATAAACCTTGTCATCGTGATATATAATAATGCTGTAAAAAATTTTATCAAGGGGTTTTTGAGAGGATATTTCTGCGTAGTAATTATTTTCACCTTTACTTAATGGAACAATCACATCTTCACTATTAAGTCTCCATACACACCTTCCCTTGAGTTCTTTGAGCTCCGTTAAGATAATTAATTTGTATGGTTCCTTTCCGTAATGAACTTTATCTAATTTGTAAGAAACTTTTTGACCATCAATTCCAAAAGTACCGGTAACAGGATAATTTGTATCAGTAACATTTTTTATATATCCAATTATAAATGTTAAAATGGCCGAGCTGATCCATAGAATAAGCTGCTGTTTCATTTCTCTCTTGAAATTGAAAAAAATAATATACGTTTAAAGCATAAATTCCTGTTCAAATTTAGAATAAATAAGTGTTAATTCAAGTTTGTGGGATTGCGGATCGGACGGGAGTCCGATCCCTACAATTTCCCGTTTATTATAAATCGAAGAAGTGAATGAACACCAGTTCATTCCGTGCCATTTTTACAATATATAGTTTAAAATAAAAAACCCCATCCGGCAGTTGCCGGACGGGGTTTATCTTCATAGGATAAAAATTCAAGTTACAGCGATGCGCCTATTTTGAATCTCATATTCGCAAAAATTTTGTAGACACCAAAGCTGCCGTCGCTTAACCTGCTTAAAATTATTGAGGGACCGATTGAGAAAGCGCTAAATCCCCAGGACTCAGCAATTTTCTGTATTGTGGCTGTTATTACATATTGAGGCTGTCGCATTTTACTGCTTGGCATAGCATCAAACTGAAAATCAAAAGTGCTGCCTGCAAGTGACATCTCTCTGAAATCAATTCCCAAATGCCATTCATCCAAATACTGGGCAACGTATGCTCTGCCTTTTGTGGCACCCAGCAGCTTAACCGGATATCTGAATTCCCAGTTAAGAAATGAACCTTCAACAAGCCAGGCCTGGTATTTAACGGAACCATCAGCATTGTAAACTACCGTTCCTCTTCCATCTCTCAAATATTGCTCTCGTTGATTTGGAGAGAAATCATCAATAACGCTTAGAAAACTCAACTCGAAAAAGTTACCAAACGGAATAACATACCCGATCTGAAAACCATTTGTAAAAATCAAGTTGTTATGGTTGTTGTCTTTAAATGAAGTTATGATAGCATCAACATTTGAAAATGCACCACCATAAACTCCGAGTATATGAAAGTTTGCTTCCAGAAAGTTTGTGTTCAATGGTCCTTCATATTTTGTTAATATTCCAAATGAGAGACCGATATCTTTTTTTATCGGAATTCCAAATCTTTCACCACCAAACATTTGCAGGAATGGATTTATGTACCAGACCGTTGATCCGATCTGCTGCTTGGTAGGGGGATCAAACACTTTATTAATTTTAATTTTTTCAATTACTCTTGTAAACACACTTCCGTAGTGAATGTCTTCTTCAAGATTTATCTTGAAAGGATATGTAATCACAAGTGCTCTTAATTCAGGTGAAACTGCAAGGAAAGGATAAAGAACACCTTTAATTGAAATTGTCTGGTTATTAGGATCCCGAAGATCTGCAATAATTTCTGCTTTAGGGTCTGGTGGATCAATAAATAATTCTTGCTGAATATGAATAAACAAGCTGTCATCTAAAGGCTCCATCTGGAAATACTGAATTATTTCCTCATCATCCTGAGCAAGCAATAGAAGAATGAATCTCCTACCTGTACCCTGTCTTTTGTTCTTTCATCAACAACTGTAAAGAAGAAATTTGCTTTATACCTGCCGTCAGCTTCTCTCAACTGCTCATTTTTATCTACCCAGTCATCATACTGGTTTTCAGTAGCAGCAATACGAAGCGAAACGTTATAAACTGCATTTCCGTCAGTATCCTTTTGTGGACCCGAAACGGAAATTGGACCCGAATAACTGACTTTCAACTGCTCGGGTCTGCTGTCAATAATTGTAACTGTAAATGCAGTGATTCTCTGTAGTTCCCGCACGTAAATATCAGATGCATTCATTTTTGTTGTAACACGCTGTATATTTATTTCAGGAGGTTTGTTTGGACCAACCTTAATTTTTTCCTCCTGTGATCCAAATGCAACTATCACCTCGGTTTGATCTGTTAAATCAAACTTCATTTCCTGTCCAGGTGGTATTATGACAATTGGTTTTGATCGATCCCGGGGGTCATAAATATACGTAGGAACTGTTCCGCTGTTGCGTGCAGTGTTCCAGGTATGCTGAATGAACGTTTGTTTTAAAGAAATTGGAAGCTGTAATTTTGTTTGTTCCTCCTTAGTTTCGTCTTTCGGTTTATCTTTGGGTGGTGGAACATAATCCTTCACTTTTTCCAATTTCTTGTTTAATAAAGCTAACTGTTCTTTCATTTCTAAGTTTTCATCCAAAACCTTGGGATCTATTTTTATGGAAAAATCTATTCCTAAAGCGTAAGATCTGCCCCTTTGAGCGCAAGTACTGTAATTACAAAAATGTACAGAACCTGGTAAATAACAAATTTGCTGTCTCTTTCACGTTTAATCATGATATCAAACCCTACTTTTTAACAATTGCTTCTAAGTGTTTAAGACCGGTAAGAGTTCTTTCATCGGTAAGAGAGTTTGAAGCCTGTGTTACTGAATTAGCAAGTGCGCTTAATTGCTGAATTTTATCTGAGCTAATTTGCTGCATTGAATTAATTTTTTCCATCATATCGCTGACAGCAGCATAATTTTTCCTTACTACGTCACTAAGTTTTGCGGATTCCTCAACTAAAGATCTGTACTTTTCAACATCAGTAGCAGAAAGATTAGCTGAAGCACCCATACCACTTTGATTTAACTGTTTAAGCAGACTCTTTGAGCTTTCAATTTGAATGCGAGAGAAGTATTTATCACGGATGTCTCGTACATGATTAACAACATTCTGAAATTCAACACCAAGTTGATCTAAAACCGGAATAAATAGTTTACCAATTGCAAGAACGATTAAAGCCTTAATTTCAAACGGAACTGACAATCCTAAAAAGATTTCCTCACCGAGAGTAATACTGATAAGAAGGATAGCAGCACCAATTAATGGAAGTGCAGTTGCTATACTGTCTATTACGCTTGTTGCCGATTCGATTAACCTGTCTATGGTTTCGGAAGCAGGTGTTCTGATTATCTCAATTTTAAGTTTGTTGTAAGCCAAAAATGAGATAAATACAAATAGTGCGTAAGCAAAAATAGGTAACCACCAAAAACTAAATGGTTCGAAATTATTTATTGGCTCCTGCCAGCCAGGGAATAACTGCCTTGCAAGATCGAAAGTAATATCACCCAGAAAAGGTACCTTTGAAACATCAAGAAAGAAAGATACCAGTAATGCAACGAAAGAAATTATGGCGGGTTTAACTACTACGTTAAATCTAATATTGCTTACGGCTGACCTTGTATAACTATCAAGCTCTTCCTCCAGACCATCTTTAATTATATCCGGAGCATCAATAAGTTTATTCCCCGTTTTCTCGTGAGAATGTTTTGTTGCTAACATCTATGTCCTCTTTTAATTACTTATTTAAAAATTAATTGCCAAATATATAAATATTTGACTTGGCTAATCAAACAAAAATATGGTACTGATTTTTATATGAAAATCTCGACTCAACCAGCACAATTAATTGCAATTCATCCAAAAACAATTATCATACCAACTAATTTGGGCTTTATTCAATCTATTAAATATGTTTTGATTAAATACTATCATTTATTACTGGCTTTGAAAACGAAAGAATTACAACTTATCTAACCAAGGCGAAGTTAATGCCTTCAATATAATTGAATCTTCCGGTGATTTTCAGGAAGCCATTTTATATCTTTTAGAGGATTTATTTTTACCTTATATAATCGGATAAATTATATATATAAACGTTGAATACCATGGTAAACTTAACTATTTGGAGGTCGAAAAGAGTAATTTTTACTTGAAATGCTAGATTAAATTAAACTTTTACTAGATTCAATATAATTTTATTCTGATTAAACTGTTGGCTGGTAGAAGAGCAAATAAGCAATAGATTAGCTGCCAGAGAATATATGAAAACTGCGGTTATAATTCCTGCAAATAATGAAGAACAATCAATCGGTAAAGTTATTAACGATATTCCTGTTTCTGTAGATGAAGTTGTTGTTGTTAATAATTGCTCATCAGATAAAACAGTTAAGGTCGCTGAAGATGCAGGTGCGGTTGTTTTACATGAAAATGTTTTGGGTTACGGTGCGGCATGCCTTACGGGGATTGAATATCTGAAAAATAAGGATTTTGAAATTGTTGTCTTTCTGGATGGAGATTATAGTGATTATCCGGAGGAATTAAAACTACTTACTGAACCGATTGTAAAAGATAACTACGATTTTGTCGTTGGTAGCAGAGTCTCCGGTAATAGGGAAAAGGGAGCTCTGCCTATTCAATCCAGAATTGGAAGTTTAATTGCCGGCTTTTTAATTAACTTGTTTTGGAAAACAAAGTACGCAGATCTCGGTCCTTTTCGTGCAATAAAGTATGATAAGCTTCTTGCTCTTGATATGAAAGATAAATGGTTTGGCTGGACCGTTGAAATGCAGATCAAAGCCGCAAAGAGAAAATACAAAATATTGGAGGTACCGGTTAGTTATCGTAAGCGGATAGGTAAATCAAAAGTAACTGGTACAATTAAAGGTTCAGTTATGGCAAGCATAATAATAATGAAAACGATATTTGTTCAATTAATTAAAGATGATTAATGAGAACTGATTGTGCTCTTTTAATTTTTGTAAAGTTTCCGCAAAGGGGAATGGTTAAAACAAGATTAGCAAAGGATACGGGTGCATATTTTGCAACTGAGTTTTATAGAATTTGCACAGAACATATTCTCTCGGAGACTAAAAAACTTAAAAAAGAGAATTTTACTGCTTATATCTACTGCTATTCTAATTCTGAAGTTGAGATGGTCTCCGGCTGGGTAGGTAAGGAATTTATTGTAAAAGCACAAATTGACGGAGATTTGGGTGAACGGATGTCCAGGTCATTTAATGAAATATTCCATGAAGGATTTTCAAAAGTATTAATCATCGGAACAGATGTTCCCGATATTACTTCGGATTTAATAAATAGTGCAGCGTTAAAATTGGATAAAAGTGATTTTGTTATAGGTCCTTCTTCCGATGGAGGATACTATCTGCTTGGAATGAATAGACCGATTACTGAAATATTTCACGAAATAAACTGGAGCACATCAATTGTGCTGCAAAACACTTTGGATAAAATAAAATCACTGGAACTTAAAGTAGATTTAATCGATGAACTTATTGATATTGATACAAAAAATGATCTTATCAATTGGATGAAAATTCGTAGTGATTTAAATAACCCTGTTTATAAATATTTGGCCGATTATTATAAGAAATTGCAACAGAGTTAAATCTTTATTTTGGAATCCCGTTTATATTTGTCATGATTTTTTACATTAATATAGTATTCAGAATATGTTAAGATAAATTCACCAGTAATTTTTAACTTTGTAAATACAATAAATTTTCAACCAAAATCTTATCAGAAAATAATGAGTAAAAAGCAGAGAAAATCAAAGGAAAGGCAATTTGGAAAACAAAGCCAGCAAACCGTTAAAAGCAATGGAAAAGAGAAGAAGCATTTAATAGATCCAAAGCACAAAAGCACTATCTGGACTGTTATTATTGTAATAGCTCTTATAATATTTTTTATAGTCAATAACACCCGCCAAACGCCGGCAGAAGGGCCATATCCTCCTAACTATAATCATGAAAATACAGAATTAAATAACAACCCGACCGAGTAATTTTTGTACGGAGAAATTGTGAAAAACTTATTTATAATTTCGTTGCTTGTATTTTTAACAGTTAGTTTCAGCATCAGCACATCTGCAAAAGCAGCATTCGGAGAAAAAGCACCTGATTTTGAATTAAGCACCCTGGATGGTGAAGTAATCAGGCTTTCCGATTATCTCGGGAAAATTGTTATAGTCGATTTCTGGACAACATGGTGCGCTCCTTGCAGAATGGCTATTCCTGAACTGATTGAACTTCAAAATGAATACAGAGATGACTTAATTATTATTGGAATCTCGCTTGACCAGCCTTACACACAGCAGAACCTTAAACCTTTTATTGAAGGCTTCGGCATTAATTATCCCATTGTTTTAGGAACATTAGAAGTGGTTGAAGCATATGGAAACATAAGAGGAATTCCCACTTCATTTATCATTAACCAGAAAGGAGAGATTGTAAATAAATTTACCGGATATGTTCCTAAGTCTCATTTTACTACAGATATTGATCGACTGCTTAATTCATCTGATTAAATTCTGTACTTAGAATTAAATTTTTTAGATGTTTAACTATCATTAAACTGATTTTAATTAATATTTATTTTAACTTACTCAGGTAAATATTTTTTTTGATAAAAAAACTCAATCCCATAAAGACCGAAATAATATAGGGGGTTAATGAATCACAACGGAAACTCAAAGCCGAGGCTGCTGATTACAGAAGATGATGTTGAAAATCAAAAGCTTCTTCAACTGGTATTAAGGAATATGTTTGAAATAGATTTATGCGATTCAGAGCAGTGCTTTTATAACCAGCTGAGTAAAAAAGAATATGATGCAGTTTTAATGGATGTGACTTTAAAGGGTGAGAAGAATGGTGTAGATATTATTAAGGATATGAGAAAAAAGTCCCAGTTTAAGGATATTCCGGTTATTTGTCTATCGGCCAATGTTTTTGGTGAGGATAGAATGAAAGCACGGGAAGCCGGCATAGATGTTTATCTTACTAAACCTGTAGACAATTCACTTCTTATAAATACACTTAACAAGCTAATTAATAAAAATTCCTGATTAGATTCCGTCTCTCAAGAATCTTGGTTCTTCAAGCGTAAGTATAAGTGAAATTCTGTGTGAATCGGGCAGTCTATCGAGTTCTGACTGGCTGAAACGGGCAAATGAATAATCAATATTAAGTTTTGGAAGTTTTATTCCCGCACCAACTGTAAACTGTTTAACATCACTGTAACCACCTCTGATGTAAACCAGATCCTGAATGTTCCATTCCAAACCTGCATGCATATCGAAACTAACGGGTCCTAGATTAAACTGTGATGCAAACTGTCTGTTTTCAAAGCGGACATCGAAGTCTACAGCAGGCATAATATAACCGCCCAGAAATCCTGTTAGCTTATAAGCGCTCCCTAATTTTAATGTGGGGGAGATTAACTCATTTCTTCCTGTATTCCATGCAACAAGTGTAGTTGTTGCATCCTGCAGATTTGCACCAACGGAAAGATTTTCAATTGGGATCCAGAATGCACCTATATCAAATCCGATTCCTGTTGCACCAAACTCAGCAATATCTCTTCTGATAACTTTTATATTAGCACCCCAGTAAAAATCTTTCCATTGTCTTTTTGCAAAGGTTAAATAAAAAGCCCAATCCTGGTTGCTGAATTCAGTAATACGTGAATAATCCAAACGTGCATAAATATTATTAATATCTTTTATCAATTCTCCAGTTTGTCCATCTATTAATGCATTACGAGTATCCGGTATTCCATCAACAGCAAGTCGCATAACACTTAATCCAAAGGTCATATCTTCCTGAAAGGGAATAGCAACGGCACCATAATCGTAATTAACAAGATTACCGAATTGTTCAGAGTGCATAAGTGCAAGCTGCGGATAATTTATATTTGCCAATCCCGCAGGGTTATAGTATCCCGAGGTCACATCGTTTGCAATTCCTGTAAATGCGCCACCCATACCGAGCGGTCTTCCGCCAACACCGATGGCCATGAATTCTCCGGCATATTTAGCAAAAACAGTTTGTGCATTTAAAAAAGAAGTGGAGGATATGAAAAGTGCTGCAGATAGAAGGATCATTTTTTTGAGCATAAGTACTCCAGAATGCATTAATCGTTTAAAACTGTGCAAAAAGATGCTTATTGGAAACTACAAAGTCAAGTCCATTTTTATGCGATGAGGGCTACATACATTTTATACAAAATAGCATTTTAGCTTTTGTTATAGGCATTTTCATCCATGTAAAATACTTCCCATATATGACCATCCAAGTCCTGAAAGCTGCGTCCGTACATCCAGCCGTGGTCCTGTGGATCTCTTTGTTCTGATCCTCCGGCCTCAATTGCCTTATTTATCATTTCATCAACTTTTTTTCTGCTCTCAGCTGTAATTGCGATTAATACCTCTGTATTTTTTTTAGCATCATTTATTTCGGTTTTGATGAAAGTTTTAAAGAAAGGTTCCGTGAGCAGCATAGAATAGATGTTATCATCAATGATTAGACAAGCTGCATTTTCATCTGTAAACTTTTCGTTGAAACTAAATCCAAGCTTCTTAAAAAAATCCATCGATTTTTTTAAATCCTTCACAGGGAGATTAACAAAAATTTGTTTAACCAATTAATAAACTCCTTTCTTCAATTAATTTTTAATGTATCCTATACGGGTTCAAAATTAGCAAAGGAATTTGAATTGACAAATCTAACAAAGTCACGATGTAATGTTCAAAAAAGAAAGATTCCCATCAATTACTACCGGAGAGATTATTGATGGGAACCATGAATTGATAGAATTGAAGCAAAAAAAATCAGGAAGAAATTTGGGAACCTAGTTCATCCAGCCTGTCCTGGATATTTGTTTTTAAGAATTCTTTAAATTCTTCATTTGCAGTAGTGTCTGCCGGGAGTTTTTCATACGCAATTTTGTAGTATTTAATTGCTTTATCGTTTTCGTTCCTGTTCATATAACACTCAGCAAGGCTGTCGTAGCAGTTTGCTACATCGGGATAGAGTTCAATATTAAACAAGAAAATTGCCAAAGCATCGTCCAATCGCTGACGGTTCATTAAATAGTAGCCTAAAATGTTTAAATCTGTTGGATCATCAATATTGTACTCATCTTTTAGCGTTTCAAAGTTTTGAGTAAAATAATCGACACCTTTTTCATCAATTAAAAGAGTAAAATTGATTCTCTGTATTTGAACCCCGGCCAAATTATTTTCAGGATGAATCTCTAAAAGTCTGCTGTAATAATCCCGTGAAACCGTAAGATCATTTTCAAAATTATTATATATTATCCCTAATGCAACCAATGCTTCGGCTTTAAACAATCTTCCATATTTAGCAACTTCATTTAAATACTTTAATCCAAGTGCACGGTCGCCCGACATTCCGCCGAGCCATGCGAGAAAACTTGTAAAACCTGTTACTGCAACAGAGGGATAATAATTAATTACGCCCAATTCAAAATAAGCATCGTAAAATTCGGGATCTTCTTCAATTACTTCCTCAAGATGATTTTCGCAACTGTTTGCAGCCCAGTATGCCGACCACCATTCCTGGCGCATTCCGTGTGCACGTGCAAGATAACCGTACGCACATCCGGTATAAAATTTTATTTCCTCCGTCTGCTCCATTTGTTCGGCTTTATTAATAGTCATACGCGAATAGTAATGAACAACATTAATAGTAGAATCCCTTGTCATTCCAGTGTCGGTAAAATAGCGTGAAAGGTAATACATATAGGCTTTCATAAAATAGTATTTTGGATGATCGGGATTCATTTGTATCTGCTGTTCGATAAGTGATTTGGCCTGAAGCCATTTGCCGGAAAAAATAAGATCGTTTATTTTATCGTCTGTTTCTGTTACTCCCCTTGATTGTGCTGAAAGTGAAATGCTAAAAAGAAGGAAAATCCCTATTAAGATTTTTTTCATTACTCTCTCCACCAGCTAATTATTAATTGTAATTTGAGGAAAAATAGAACATTTGATTAAAAGGATGTGCTTTTAATTAGTTGAATGGAATATTGGAATAACGAATGGTTGATATTATACGGTGAAAAGAGCACCCGATTTTGGGACTGATAGTTTTCTTGAAGAATGATTCTTTTAGATTATGTTTTTCAGATGGAGTTTACCAGTTACCGGCATAATCTAATTTAGTTGAAGATGCAATATGTGAAAGGTAAGTCCAATTCATAAAGGTTATTTGACGGATGTGCAGATAATCATGTGCAAGCCAGTTTGCTAGTAACATTTCCGCACTCATTTCTCCCAGTTTGGGATGATTATATACGGCTTTCCAGTTTGGTGAGGTAAGACCTTTGAGCCACTCAACAGATTTTTTTCTTTCCTCTAAAAATTTGTTAAGTGAAATTTTATAATCTCTTTTTGCATATTCTCTTTCTGTTACCCATTCAGCAGGAGCAATTGGAGTCCATTCTTTCTTGGGATCTTCAAATATGCTCATTATTCTCTCCCGGAAATCTTCTCTTTCTTCATCGTAAAGATGATTTACTATTTCCACCAAAGACCACTTTTCCGGTGAAGGTTTCCACTTGGACTGCTCATCAGAAACATCATCTAACAAACTCTTGAATGTGGAAGAGTTTGTTTCCAACTTTTTAATTATTTGGTTATACATTACTTATCATTCTTCCTCAAAACTACTGATTTATTAAAAAACATCTTTGGTCTTTCAACTTCTGTAAAACCTGCGGAAGTTGCTTTTTTAATTGTATCTGCAAATCCTTTTTTAGAAACGTGGAATGGCGGTTCTACAATTAAAAGCTTTCCGTTCGGTTTTGCTATTGACATCAATTCATTCAAAAGCCTTTGCTGGTCCGGAACTTCGTGAAGGACATAAAATGCCAAAATAAAATCAACAGCTTCTTTTAAACCAATTTTATCGTCTTCACATTTATACAGTGCAATCCGTTTTTCTAATCCTGTTCCCTCAATTTTTTCTCTAAGTTTTTGGAGCATTCCATCCTGCAAATCAACGGCAAAAACTTTTCCGGACTCTCCGACCATTTGAGCTAAAGGTATGGAGAAAAATCCGGGTCCGCATCCAAAATCCAGAACTGTCATTCCCTCTTTAATGTAAGGCTTTAGAATTCTCCCGGGATTTTGTAGCCATCTTCTGATTTTAGTATCAAGTGAGCATGCTTTTTCTACTGGACAAACTCGTTCATTTCTGCTCATATTATTTTCTCGGTGCTGTATCCACTTTTAACTTTATTTAATAAATCAAAATATGATTTAACTACTCCCAAAAATTTCCAGAAAACGATTTTCATCAGCCAAACTTCCAATAAGAATAATTTCAGTTTCAGCGTTAAGTGGTGCATAAGGATCATAATCAAATTGCGTTTCTCCCCCCGAAACCATTGCAACAACACTGCAGCCGGTTTTTGCTCGTATGCCCGATTCGGCAAGCGACTTACCTTCCAGCAAAGATGGAAGTTTAACCTTAAATACATCTAATCCTTCTGTTACCATCAATACATCACTTCTGTCCAGCAGGTTAAACATAGTATTAGCACCGAGCGATTCGTATGATAAAACAAAATCTGCACCGGCTCTATGCAAAGTAGTTACATTTCTTTCAAGTGTTGCGCGACTGATAATCTGAATATCAGGGCGAAGACGGCGGCAATAAATTGATAAGTAAATATTTGTATCATCATCGTGTGTGGTAATAATTGTTGTGGGGGCTTTCATAATACCGGCTATTTCCAAAACCTCAAGGTCTGCGGCGTTGCCATTAATGAATTTATTGTCATCGGGAATCAGGTTAGGATCTTTTTCTACAACGCGGTAGTCTATTCCACGTTTTTCTAAAGCTTGAGTTGTCGCCCTTCCAACTTTTCCCCATCCAATCACGACCACCGGCTCCATGTTTGTGTGATAAATACAAAAAAGCTCATCGTATTTTTTTAACTCATCTTCAGATCCTGCTAGCACTAAAACTGTATTGGGAGTAATCTCCATTTCAGGTCGTGCAGTTGTAAATTGACCGCGATCCCATGCCCCGGAAATTGTTAAACCTGTCAATTCACGAAGCTTACTCTCCTTTAATGTTTTCCCGATTAATGGTGTGCCGGCAACGTTGGCTTCTGCAATTACTAACGAATCAAATTGCCCAATTTTATGCGTCATAGCATCACCACCTGTTGTGCGGCGTGCAAGGAATTGACCCATCATTTCATCAAGGCGAAGAACGTGAGTACTGCCTGCTAATTCTAAAATATCAATTGATGCAGGATCAGAGACCGTAGAAATTATAGGTATTGTTTCCGAAATAGCTCTGATTGTTGAAACTACGTTGGTGTTTACCATGTCGCTCCGTGTAGTAACAACCATTGCTGCCGATTCAATTCTAATCTTATAGTAGGTTTCCGGATCGTCAAGATCACCTACGACTACATTAATATCCAAATCTGCCAATTTGAGTGCTTCCTCTATTTCCGGGCAAAGCACTACATATGAATGTTGATACTGTTTTAGTTTTTTAATCAAATTACTCGTTACAGGGCCGTAGTTTGTCATTATTACATGATCGACGGTTTCTTCAGGCAACTTTCTTGGCGCACGTGCTGCAGTTTGTGCTTCCATCCAGGGTGCGTAAAAGAATTGAATGAATGTAAATGGCAATAATATAAGCAGAAAGAAAACACCTGATAATAAAACTGCTATTGAAAAAATTCTTCCTAAATCAGTATGAAAGGTTATATCACCGAATCCCAAAGTAGACATTACGGTTAACGTCCAGTAGAATCCTGTCACCCAGCTAAAGTCTTGTCCTTCCGAAGCCATAATGTAGTGGAATAGGATGCTGTAAATGATGATCATAATAAGCAGCACAATTAAAAATCTGATTAAGACTTTAAAGTTTCGTACTGTAGAACGGCTTCGTACAAAGTGAGTAAATTGTGCTGGAAAAAATTGCATAATGTTTTATTTCGAATTACTTTGCTTTTCCCTGTGCAGCAACTGCAGCTGCGGCTTTTTTTATTTCCTCAGGATCTCCAAGATAGTAGCTTTTTACTGACTTCAAATTTTCATCCAATTCGTAAACCAGGGGAATGCCTGTTGGAATATTAAGACCAACAATCTCATCTTCGGAAATATTATCGAGATATTTTACTAACGCACGAAGACTATTTCCATGTGCAGCTATTAATACTTTTTTACCTTCCTTAATTGAAGGGGCAATGGTTCCTTCCCAATATGGGACAAAACGAGCCACCGTGTCTTTTAAACATTCTGTTATAGGCAGTTCCTCTTGAGTTAAATCTTCGTACCGGGGATCGTTGCCGGGAAATCTTTCATCTGTTTTTTCTAATGCCGGCGGCTGTGTTGAATAACTCCTTCGCCAGATTTTTACCTGATCATCGCCATATTTTTTCGCAGTTTCGGCTTTATTCAATCCTTGCAAGGCGCCGTAATGCCTTTCATTCAGTCTCCAGTTGCGGATTACAGGAATCCACATTAAATCCATCTCATCCATTACAATCCAAAGCGTTCTGATTGCTCTTTTAAGAACGGAAGTGTATGCGAGATCGAAAGTGTAGCCCTCCTTTTTTAACAACTTGCCGGCTTCAGTAGCTTCTGTAATCCCCTTTTCAGAAAGATCAACATCTGTCCAGCCGGTAAATCGATTTTCTTTATTCCAGGTGCTTTCTCCGTGGCGTAGCAGTACAACTTTGTACATTTTTTTCCTTTCTTATTCGATTTAATTCAAATTACAGGCTGTAAAGATATGAAGAGTTATATAGAAAATGTAGGGCTTGATTTAAATGATAACAGACAAGCCCCTTAAGAATCATTTGATGTGTTTTACACTAATAAATACCTCAAACTGACCTGAATTACCAAAGTCACCCGTTAAAGAACAATCATTTACCCGAAGATAGAGGAAACCATCTTTTCCCGTAAAGTTAGCCTCTTTTCCGATCAAGAAATCATCACTTCCTACGTTGCCAATTAATGCAGCATGATTAACCGTTTTAATTGGATCATCGCATTCCTGCCAATCATCAATCCAGTTGTTCTGATAATCATTCACATCCCATCCGTCAGCATTAACACAGGAATTATTAATACCTTTGTGGAAGCATACTTTCCCAGTTGTTTTAATGGTTACTTTATCATTTGGATAAAGTCTTATCTTAGTATTCTTCCAATCGTCAGTCCCTTTAATTACAACCATTTTTTCTTCAAGTATTTGTGCACTGCTTTCTAATGGTATTAAGAGAATAAAAGGCAGGATGAAAAGAAAAGTTAAAAAGAATGATACTCCCTTTTGCATAGCGCTCCTCTGATTTGTTGAAATGTAATTTACAAAATAGAGTACACTTGGTATAATTTCAATCTAACTTTAGCAATAGATACTTTTTGAAAAATGTTTTTATTTAATATATCGAGAAGCGTGACTATCCACGTGCAATTTTTACAAATTCAAGATGTTTGCAGCACATTTTTTTATAGTTTTACTTCCTTTTAATATTTATTGTTTTTTTGTTTTATTAATCTTGAACAGATTAATCATCTTTGCTTTTTAATTCGTGAGTATTTTCATCGTATCTACCTTTGAGTTCGTCAACTTGAGTTTTATCCCAAAGGGGAACTTTATCAAAGTAAGCGGCCCTACCGATAATATGAGCAGCAACCGGGGCTGTCAGGAATAGAAAAGTGACAATAATTATTGCGCGTGCTGAAATACCGATATCCTGCCAGAATAATGCGGTTCCAAGAAGAACGAGTCCTACTCCCAAAGTAGATGCTTTTGTTGTTGCAGACATTCGTGTGAACAGGTCAGGCATTTTAATTAGACCGATTGCAGAAATCAGGATAAAGAAAGATCCAAGCAGTACAATTAAACCGCTCAGGATTTCTATCATTTTCTGGTTCTCCTTTCGAGGTAATATGCAAACGCAACTGTTCCTAAAAATGCCAGCATAGCCACAATTATTCCAACATCCAGAAAGGTGGTAGTTTTGTTCTGGATAGCATAAACTGCAACAAAGCCGATTCCATTAGCTGCTAACAAGTCGAGGGCAACAATACGGTCTTCAATAGTTGGTCCGATTGCAAGCCTTATAAAAATTAGAACAAGCGATATACCAATCATGATAATAGAGATATTAACGGCCAATTCCAGAAAGCTCATCTTAATACCTCAAGCAGTCTTTTCTCTATTCCGCTTTTTATTTCGTTTCTAAACTTTTCAGGATTATCGAGGTAAAGTGTGTGGATGTATAGAACTTTTTTGTCTTTTGAAACATCGAGACTGAGTGTTCCAGGTGTCAACGTAATCAAGTTTGCGAGAAGTGTAATTTCCATGTCGGTTTCCGTATCAAGCGTTACAGCAACTATTCCCGGTTTCATATAATCTTTCGGGGTTATTATATCAAAAGCAACTTTTAGATTTGCGACTATCAATTCTTTGATAAAATAGAAAAAAAAGCTTATTGCCTTCGGAATTTTCCTAAAATATTTTTTCCCTCCCAAAGCTGATTTGGAAATCCATAAAATTAAGTAACCGATTATCACTCCTTCAATAAAATTTTCAGCGGTTACTTCTCCAGTTAATAAAATCCACGCAATCGCAAGAAGAATATTTAATAAGAATTGGTTCTTCATCGTAATCCCAATACCATTGAAATATATTCATCCGGATTTAACAATTGAGATGCAGCATTGCTGGCAATGTTGAAAAAAGGTTCAGCATTAAACCCGATTAAAACCGTTATCAGCGCCAGGATGATAATCGGACTAAACATCATAACTTTTTTTGAAAGTGTTATTGATGAAAAGGAATTAATAATTTTATCTTCATTTCCTTTCGGATCATCCTTCCAGAATGCCTCATTCCAGATTTTTGTCATTGAAAAGAGCGTAAGTAATCCAACCGCTAAGGCCACTGCGACTATAAGCACCTGATCGATATCTAAACCAGCTTTGATCACTACAAACTTAGCCCAGAAACCGGATAGAGGTGGGATCCCTGCAAGTGATAATGCCGGAATCAGAAACAGCAATCCAAGCATAGGATAATATTTATAAAGACCCCCGATTTTTTTAAGATCAAAGCTCCCCTTCATTTTATCAACAACACCACTAACAAGAAATAAATTTGTTTTAACGATTATGTGATGAATGATATAAAAAATAGCTCCTGCTACAGCGAGCGGGGAGAATAAAGCCAGACCCATAATCATATAGCCTATCTGACTGATAATATGGAATGAAAGAATTTTTCTCATATCATTTTGTGAAGCTGCACCCAGCACTCCCGTAAGCATGGTAAATCCCGCAATCACTAAAAGTACTGTATGAGTAAAATCGGTGTCCTGAACAAATATTAAGGTGAAAACTCTGATCAACGCATACACTCCGACTTTGGTAAGTAATCCCGCAAAGATTGCAGATATGGCAATCGGCGGAGTGTGGTAGGAAGCGGGAAGCCAGAAAAAGAGAGGGAAGACCGCGGCTTTAATTCCAAATGCCACCATAAAAAGAAACGATACCAACGTGACTAACTCTTTCTGCTCAACCATTGGAATTTTTCGTGCAAGGTCTGCCATATTAAGAGTTCCGAAGATTCCATAAAGGATTCCAACTGCGGCGAGAAAGATTGCAGATGACAGCAGATTCAGGGTAACATACTTGATAGCCCCCTCAAGCTGTTCACGTTTTCCGCCTAATGCCAGAAGAACAAAAGATGAAATCAGCATTACTTCAAACCAGACGTAAAGATTGAAAACATCTCCCGTCAAAAACGCACCATTAATTCCCATTAAAAGAAATTGCAGCAATGGATAGTAGAGAAACTTTTCTCTCTTTTCATCCATAGAACCGAGTGAATAAACTGATGCGGCAAATCCTATTATCGCAGTAAGTAATACCATAATAGAAGCAAGCAGATCTGCAACCAGTGAAATACCAAACGGTGCCTGCCAGCTTCCAACCTGCAGGGATATTATTCCGAAATTTTTTACACGGGAAAAAAGAATAACTGCTGCAGCAAATGAGAAGATTGAGGCAATAAGGTTTAAAACTTTATGGACTTTTACATTTTTCCAGAAGAAGAGCATAATTACAGAAAACAGTAGAGGAATAATTATCGGCAACACAATCAGCAATTTCATTGTTCATCCTCCTTGAGCTCATCGGTGTATTTCATTTGATCGAGGTCATCGGTTCCTACAGTCTGGTAAGCTCGTTTGAAGAGCACTATTGCAAATGCCTGCACACCAAAGCCAATTACGATAGCAGTTAAAATCAATGCCTGAGGCAGGGGATCTGCAAAAGGTTCTGCCAGTTTATCCGTTTCAGCAGGAATGAATGCAGGGATCCCTTTCGTAAGTCTGCCGATAGTAAAAATCAAAAGATTTGCTGCGTGACCTAAAAAAATCAATCCTATAATTACTTTAACCAGGCTTCTGCGGAGAATCATGTATATTCCTGCAGAGTAAAGAACACCGACTAAAACAGCAAGCAGGAGAGTCATGTGTAATCCTCCTCTGCAAGAGAGAAAATTATTTTCAACACAATTCCGAGCACCAGAAAATATACACCAAGGTCAAAAAGAAGAGGGGTTCCGACTTTTCCTATAACAGGAAAATCATTTTTTACCCAGATACCTGTCATAAAATCCTGCCCGGAAATAATAGATATAAATCCACTGGCAAAAGCAATGAACAATCCCACAGCTATAAGTTTTATCGGTTCTGCTTTGAGAAGCTTTTTAGCTTCTTCCAATCCGTTTGCAATCAGATAAAGTGCATATGCTGCAGCGGCTACGAGTCCTCCGACAAATCCGCCTCCGGGTTCGTTATGTCCTCGCAGCAAAAGAAAGAAGGAGAATATTAACATTAATGGCAGAAGGTATCTCGAGGCGGTTGAAAGAATTATTGAAAGCATTATTTATCATCCTCCTTCAGCCTTAATTTAAGCAAAGCATAAACACCAACAGCAGCAACAGCCAGGACGGTAATTTCGCCGAGTGTATCCATTGCACGAAAATCAACCAGTATCACGTTTACGATATTTCTTCCTTTGCCTTCCGGCAGGCTATTCTCGGCAAAGTATTTTTTCAGCTCCGATTGCATTTCACCTGCAGTAACGAGCAGTAAGGTCAGCGTCATAAATATACCGACACTCGCTGCAATAATTGTGTCTCTGATTTTGCTGCCGGTTTTGGAGAATTGTAAATACTTCGGGAGTCTGTAAAGTACCAGCACAAACAGAATTACCGTTAAAGTCTCGATCGCAAAGGTAGTGAGTGCCAGGTCGGGAGCGCTATAAAGAATGAAAATTATACCCATACAAAATCCTACAACGCCAATTGCGACGACTGCTTTCAAGCGGGAAACAGAAGTGATAACGAGAAAGGTTGAAGCAATAATTATTGTTCCTATAATCAGCTCATAAATTGTTATATTGGCATCAATTTCCCCCCAACCGATTCCTGAAATTTGAAATAATGTATAACCTCCTAATGCCAGGGTCGTGATGATGATGAAAATAATGTAATAACGTAAATAACCGTTCTGAAAAGTTTTTGTTTGAATCTTTGCAAAGGATAACACACTATTTAGTGTGTAATCGTACCAATAAGATGGCTTTAGGTAACTTGGAAAGGAGAAGTTCTCAACCACGTCTATCATTTGCTTTCTGAAGTAATATAATCCAACCCCGGATATGAGAGTTACAAAGCTTAAAAGCAGAACAAAGTTAAAACCATGCCAAAGCTTAACCGTAATGCCAAGCTCCTCTGCCAGTATGCTGATAGTTGACTGATCGAGAAGCTTTTGTATAAAAACATTGGGAAAAATTCCGGATAGCAAACCAAAGACAGAAAGAACAACAGGTCCAGCAAGCATTTTTATTGGTGCTTCATGAGGCGGCTTTGGTGTAGAAAGCAGGTTTCCGAAAAACGGTTTTATTCCAACTAGAATTGTAACCATGACTACAAAGGCGTTTGATATAACAGCAACTGCTAAAAGTAAAAACCGGAAGTTTTCAACCTGCATTATTGAAGAATAGACAGTTTCTTTTCCTATAAAGCCTACTAGAGGAATGATCCCCATCATGGAGAACGAGGCGAGAAGCGCAGCAATCATCGTTACGGGAAGATATTTCCTTAACCCACCAAGCATTGTAACATTACGTGTTCCGGTTTCGTGGTCTAAGGTTCCGGCTATAAGAAATAAAGTTCCTTTGTAAAGTGAATGAGCTACCAGGAAAATAAAGAATGCTTTTATTGCCAGATTTGATCCAATTCCTAAAAGCATTGTTAGTGTGCCGAGCACACTAAGCGTCGAGTAGGCGAGTAGCTTTTTCAGATCAGTTTGTTTGAATGCTAACAATGCAGAAATGAACATAGTTATAGTTCCGACGACAAGAATAGTATCCTGCCATAATACTGTTCCGCCTATGGCGTGGTTTAATCTCGCTATCAAGTAAATGCCGGCTTTTACCATAGTTGCAGAATGCAGATATGCACTAACCGGTGTGGGGGCTTCCATCGCGTTAGGGAGCCAGAAATGGAAAGGAAACTGAGCCGATTTGGTGAATGCTCCGAGCAAAACAAGAATTACAATCGCGGGATAAAGCTTTGAAGCGACTATTTTATCATGTATGTCGTATAAAGCTGAGATCTCGAAGCTTCCTGATATCTGCGCAAGTAAAATTAATCCTGCCATCAAAGCCAGTCCTCCACCGCCGGTTATTAATAAAGCCTGCAATGCTGCTTTCCTGGAGGATTCTTTATGATGATTAAAGCCAATTAGTAAGTATGAGCTGATACTTGTCAGCTCCCAGAATACAAACAGCGTCATCATGTTGTCAGAAAGAACAAGTCCTATCATCGATGTCATAAAAACACCGATGTAAAGATAAAATCTTCCTGTCTGCTCGTAAGCTTTCATATAACTTCCGGCATACAGGAATACTGCCACCCCTATCAGGGTAATTATCAGTACGAATGTGAGGCTTAATCCGTCAAGCAAAAAAGTAAAGTTTATTCCAAGCGTGGGAAACCAATCAAATACTTCTCTGATCAGACTGCCGGATGCAATTTGATTATATTGAAGAAGGAAGTAGATGAACATAAAAAGAGGGAAAGATGCAGCGATCCATCCAAAATATTCTTTCGTCCTTTTGTAAATAAAGGGAGCAAAAGTTGAAGCAGCAAAACCAATAAGTATCAGGATGAGCATTATCTGACTCTAAACAACATCATCTTTTGAAATTTTTAAATGGACACTTTTAATTTTATCTTCCATTGTCTGGTCCTTATCGGTACGGGTTCCCAGCCTTATTGTCGTTGAAATTCTTGGAGCACCCATTTCGTGTACTACCTGATGACATTTTTTTACAGCTGCCATCACATCGTCCCATTCACCCTCGATATTGGTGCCATACATATGCATTTCATGTTTTAAGCCGGCATCTTTGATCACTCGCTCGCAAGCAGCAATGTACTCTGAAACCGAAACTCCAACACCAATCGGAACAACGCAGAGATCTAATAAAACTTTCATTATATTATTTTAATTTTTTCCCAAATGAATTTTAAAATTATTTAACTGTCTTACCCAGTATTTCTTCATTTTTTCGGCTTCCCCTGATGTTCGAATTTTACTTTGTTGAACGACCAATTGTGTTTTTGATTTGTCTTTAGGATAAAACCGAAATTCAATATTTGATTTTGCATCTATCCACTTTCCGCGGATTATTTTATTCTTAGCTGACCCGGTTATTTTGAAATCAGGATCATTCAACCAAGCTTTTCTTTTAGAAATTATATTAACCGAATTAAAAATTCTGTTTACAGAAAAGGGAATAGTAATACTTTTACTAATCTGAAATCCTTTAAATGTTTCGTGTTTCTTTCTTCCCTTAACATCCTGCTCATACTGAACTGTGACCATCTGCGACCACCATCCGGAAAGCCCATACTTTTCATATAACAATTTTGCTATCTCTTTATGTTCCATTTTTTTAGCGGCGGCACCGTTAAGCAATGTAAACCAATCTTTCCAGATTCTACCGGTACTCTTCTTTACAGCTTCATCACTAATTCTTTTAGCCATAAAAAATTCCTGTGATCATAAAATTCAAATTAATGATAACTCCAATAGAATCACAATTACTGTTAGAATTGAGAATTCTTCAAAGACTGCGACAGGGGTGAGGTGAAAAAAATAAGAATTTGTTAAATCATTCAGAATAAAATTGATTTAGGGAAAATATTTACACATACATCCAGATTAATGGTTTTATTTTCTGTTGTGTAACATAAAAATATATCTGATAAGGATCTGATATTTATTCTAAGTTCTATATTTGAAGGCGATAGAAGAAAAATGATTAGAATAACTTGCTGAAACTCAAATTTCCTTAGTCATTATTAGCATATAAAGTTCCTGCTTTTTCAGCCGAGGTAACAATGCCCTTGATTAGGGATGAACTGAAACCGTTATGTTCCATCTGATTAAGTCCGGAAATTGTGCAGCCCATCGGTGTCGTCACTTTATCGACCTCGTTTTCAGGGTGCTTGCCTTTTTCAAGTAACATTTCAGCAGATCCTTTGGCAGTTTGCGCAGCCATAAAGAGAGCATCTGCAGCATGAAATCCGATTTCTATTCCACCCTGTGATGCTGCTCTGATCGCTCGTAAAAAGAATGCTGTTCCACAGGCGCAAAGCGCTGTTGCGGGAACCATCAGGGATTCTTCTATTACTATAGTTTTACCGAGTGCATCAAAGATCTTTAATGCGTCGTCTAATTCATCTTTATCAGATGCACCTGCGCTTATACAGGTCATTGATTCCCGAATGGCAATTGCTGTGTTCGGCATAACCCTGATGACCGGTAAATCGATTCCAAGATGATTTTTAATTTGTTTAACTGATACTCCTGATACTACTGAGATTACAATGTGCTTTGAAGGATTTAGACTTTCTTTTATCTCTTCTATAAGTTCATTTAATTGCTGGGGTGTAACTGCCAAAATGATTATGTCGGATGACTCTACGGCAGTTATATTATCTGTTGAATTGAATCCTTTGTCGGAAAATTGCTGAAGAAGGAGTCTGTTCTTTCTTGTAATGGCTATATTTGAGGGGCTTATTATTTTCGATTTAACCAGTCCTTCGGCAATGGCCGAACCAATATTACCGGCTCCGAGTATAGCTATTTTTTTCTTTAGGTGCATTTTAGTCCTTATTTAATTTCAATATTAAATTATTTCTCTTCTTTTTTAATATTATCAATTATTAAACCAAACAGATATGACCAGGTATCCTCTTTTTAACGATAATAGTCAGATAAAACTTGTGAAAGTGTAAATTAATTTAAATGATATACTAGTTGTTATTTCTACTTCTAAGTAATTATGAATTATCTGATTGGTACTTTTGTTAGACTCTGGATTGCAGTTCGTTCACCTTTCCGATCTCATTATAAAACACGGTTTAATTTAAAATTAAATGAGTGAAAGTTCTTTTAAAATTACAATGCCTGCTGCGATTGTAAAAACTGAAGCGACCGTACTTATTAAAACTATGTTACCGGCAAGCTTGCTATTGGCTCCCATTGCTTCTGCCATAATGAAACTTACTATTGCTGTTGGGCAGGCGAACAGAACAAACATGATCCCCAGGTCTATACCTCTGTATCCGAAATAGTAAGCACCGAAAGTCAATATTATTGGGAGAAAAATAACTTTTATCAGGGAAGAGGAAAATGCAAGTGCAGATGCCTTTTTAATGTTTTTTAGATTTAAAGAACCACCAATTCCAATTAGCGCCAATGGTAGCGCTAATTCAGATAGAAAGCCAGCTGTTAGATCTATCACCTGCGGAATTCTAATTTTATAATAAGAAAATAAAAGACCCACAAAAACTGCTACAATTAATGGATTCAGTATAATTTCAAGCAAAGTCTTTCTAATATTTAATTTTCTTTCTTTACTTAAGGGTACTGTTAAAATGATTACAGCAAGTATGTTGTAAAGAGGAAGAATGAATGCAAGAATTAGCGCTGCTTTGCCAAGTGCAAAATCGCCAAATAGTTTGACAATTATAGCAAATCCGACAATTGCAAAATTGCTGCGAAATGCACCCTGTACAAAAACGCTTAAATCTTTTCCCGCTTTGATAAAAGGAATTGAAAGGACCCAGATAATTAGAAATGTTATTGTGGTTGCCGTGCAAATGTAAATTATCTGATTGAAATCAATTGCTTCTGTTAAATCAATTGTTGCAATATTAATAAACACAAGAGCTGGAAGTGATACAGAAAAAACAAATTTTGAGGTTACATCTACAAAGTTTTCATTAATTACCCCGAGTCGTTTAACAAAATAACCGAGCGCAACAATTAAAAAGACCGGTGAGACAACGTTTCCGGTAAATATGATATTATCAATCATTTTATGGCAATCCCTTCATACATATAACCAACAATTTTTGGATCTCTTTTCATGTAGTAATTTTTTAATTCGATTATTTTTAATCCGGCATTGGTAATCAGCAATTCTATATTTCTATTCAGGTTACAGCCATCTGCCCAGATATTTTGAATCGGATTTAATCTGTGCTGCCACTTTTGTGTTTTTGGATTATCTGCCAGACCATGCTCAAGAAAATAGTACCTGCCACCAGGTTTAAGAATACGGTGAATTTCTTTCAAAGCAGAATTAACATCTTTTATACTGCATAATGTATAAGTACTTACAGCAGCTCTAATACTGTTATCAGTGAAGGGAAGGGATTCACCATCTTGCCTCATTAATTCCAAATTTATTGTGCAATTGCCTGATTTCTTTTCAAATTGTCTGAGCATTCCTCTATTAGCATCCACACCAATTAACTTTTCCACATTACCGGGGTAAAATTTTAAATTTATACCGGTACCGAAGCCAATTTCAACAATTTCCGTTTCGGTTATTTTGCTTAGTAGACTTTTTCTTCCCTCATTAATCTTTTGGGAATCCATTGAATAATCGTAGAAGAAAGGAATGACAACATTTGAATAAAATCCCATCAAAGCATTCCTTCAATCTTCTTCTTGAATTCTGAAGGTACTCGTGCGGTTTTTCTTTTCTCATAATCAAAAAATACTATACCCGTTTTTGCCAAAGCTATTTCTTTTTTAGAATTTTTGTTTGACAGCCTGTAAACAACATCGCATCCTATACTTGTAAAGTCAGTTACTGTGAGTTCAATTAATAATTCATCGCCATAAAAGCCTTCTGATTTATATTGAATCCCCGCGTCTATCATAATGATTCCAACTCCTTCAATATTTGATTCAGAGTATCCATTATAATTTAGAAATCGTAACCTGGCTTCGTGAATAATTGAAAGAAGAGAATCATTTCCAAGGTGTCCACCGTAATTTATATCAGTTATTCTAATTGGAATTTCAGTTTGGAAAACAAATTTTTCAGGCAGCTCTATTTTAATTCTTGGCATTGCAAATAAAGATTATTTTTAGCTGGAATATTCAATACTATATAAATTGATTTTACCCTTTCTCCCCTTAAGTTCAATTTCCCCAATGAGTTCTTTCGTAAATCCATCCAAATTTTCAGGAAGTTCTTTTTCGAGATATTCTGAGATTATCATCTTTTTGTTTAAAGGAGTGCATTTCTTTTCAATTCGGGCTGCGGTGTTCAGCACATCGCCATGATAAGCAATTTCCCTCTTAATTTCGCCAATTTCTGCGACTGTAACTTCACCGCAATCTATACCGCATTTAAAGAAAGGAGTGGTATCAAAATTTTTTAAATAGGATTCTTCCGCAAGTTTTAACTTTTTTTCAAAGGCAAAGTATGCCTTAATACAATTCAGGTTTTGCAATCCCTTTTTCATATCCCAGGTTAAGACTACTTCATCACCGACGTATTGATAAACAGATGCTTTATACTTCAGGAGAATTTCGGTTAAATCATAAAAACAGCTTTGCATTAATTGGCTGTATTTATTGTGTCCGAGTTTTTCAGCAACCGCAGTTGAACCCTGTAAGTCCATAAACATAAAAATCTTTTTATCATCTCTTGGTGAATGATACTTACCTGTAATCATCTTCCATAAATTTCCCGGTCCGAACTTTCTGTTTATCTGTAAAATAAAATTCATAAAAAGTATTGAAGCGAAAAAAAAGATAACCATAGAAAGAACATTCATAGGAGTAATCAAATTCAAAGATTCCTGCCACATTTTTTCAGTCATTAAACCAAATACTTTATAAACGATATAAGTCAGCAGTCCAGCGATAGCGAAGGAAAGAAGATAGAAGGAACTCTTAATGAGAATTACAGCACCGAATGATTTTTTTCTGATTTCCGTTTTATCAGTTATACTATTGATGAGGGCAAACAGCACTCCAAAAACTATACCCTGGAGAATAAGTTCTAAATGAACAAGCCCGCTGTCGTAGTATTCGGTAATTACATTTTCTTTAAGAAAGCTTCTGTAACCCCAGATCGTAATTATGTTGTAGAAGTACAGTATTCCAATCCAAGAAAGGATTATAAAAATCCATTCTTTCATTTGGATTCTGATTTTGTCATTCATAATATTCTGAAAATATTCTGTTAAACTTAATGATTATTAAGAATATTTACCGATATATGTCTCAAATTGTTGCCGTTGCTTTAAACCATCATTTATCTTGAATTGTCAAACTGATTAGCTTAATTTTATTTATGAAATTATCGGAGGAAAAATGAAGTATAAATTTGGATTTATAATTAGTGGAATAGTACTTATGCTCTTTGCTTTTGGATGCAAATCTGAACTTAATTCCCCGGAGCGGGGTGATTTTTTAAACGATCAAATGAGTTTCGAAACAGTTGACAGCGATCTTGCATTGATGAAGGATGGCGGTATGCTGCTGGATAGTGCTGCAGGAGTTTTTTCAATCGGTTGGAATGAAATGTTCAGGCCTTTTATGGATAGCGCGGAAGTTAAAGGGATGGCATTTGCTGTAGCCTTTAGTGAGAGGGGAACGGATCTCCTGCACTTGAGGAAGTATGGTCTGGATATGGGTGATGTGTTCATAAATTATGGGGGTAACCAGATTGAAATGTATAAGAAATTTCATGAATTCAGAGGAACAGCTTACAGTTTGTTTGAAAGGCCTTTTGGACATTGTAATTCTGAAAACCTGCTTGAGTTTATTCCTAACACCGAGTATCAGTTTGAAGTAACAGGTTCCGAAGCGTTTGCTCCAATTACTATTTCACTTACTTCTCCAAATTCCCTTATGGATATAACCAATTATACGAATGGTCAGATAATTGACCCGACTCAAGACCTTACTATTAACTGGGAAGGCGGAAATGAAGGTAAGGTGGGCATAAGATTAATGCCGCATCTCGGACCTCCCAGGGGAGTACGACATGGAAGACATGGTGATCCGCCACAACATCGCCCTCCTTTTGACAGGGTAATTTTTATTATTCTTGAGAATAACACTGGAACTTATACATTTCCTGCTCAGCAAATACAGAGAATACTTAATGGTATTCCTGCTCATGGATTAATGGCTGAAGTTTCTCAAATGGATTTTGGTGAAGTTGAGCACACGAACGGAACACTGCACACTGCAATGAGAAATGGCAGCAGTGTTATGTTAAGGATTCTTCAATGAAATAAATATTTTGTCGACGGATATTTTTTAACCCCGTCAAGTGCGGGGTTTTTATGATAGTTTGTATAGTCCGATAGAATTTGTAAAACCCTTAATGCTAACCTCTCCCAGAGATGAATATTCTAATACTCCGGTTTTTATATTATCAATTACATCTTTTGATGCTATTACTGAAGAATTAAATTCTTTATTTAATTGTTCCAACCTGGCAGCTAGAATTACGGTATTTCCTGTTATTGAATATTGTTGTCTCTCATCAGTCCCAACATTTCCTGTAAACACTTCACCGGTATGAATACCGATTCCAATATTTGTTTTTGGAATCTCTCCGTTTTCATTTTTCCTTTCCAATTTCTTCACGATTTGAAGAGCGGCGTTAACTGAGTTTTGAACGTGGTTTTCATTTTCAACAGGCGCACCAAATGTTGCCATTAAACCATCACCTAAAATCTGGTTCACTATGCCCGCGTTTTTATTTATTTCCTCAATCATAAAACCTAACACCTCATTCTGATATTTGTTAATCTCTTCAGGGGTTTTTGCTTCACAAAATTTTGAAAAGTTCCTAATATCCAGAAACATTACAGTTGCATTTCTCTTCTTACTGGAAATTTCCAGTTTATTTTCGATGAATTCATCTACAATTTCCTTTGAAACTTGTTGTCCGAAAACTTTCTCCAGTTCATTTCTTTCCTGGATCGTTTCAAACGATCGGACTATTTTATTCTTAATATGATTTGCTATAGCACCTGCAGCAATTCCACTAACAAGCATTATAAGTGATTTTGCTATATAGGCAGCAGGTAAGACAAATATTTCCAGATTAGATACGGTTTTAAATGAATCGAAAAAATAAATGGAAACGAGGAAGTATTCTAAAGCAGTAGTTATTCCAACTAACACACAAATTTTAAAATCCATATCCAGAATTGAAACAAGAATGAATATAAAATAAAGCAAAACTGTAGGTGAGTTTATTGCGACAAGCGGTTCAAGAAAAAATGTAAGAAGAATAATTGCAACAGTAGGTATACTGGCTTCAAAAATCGCATTAGCAAACCTTAGTCTTCTGATATATTTTTTAACCTGTTTTTTCTTTTTTTCAATTATTTTTCTTACCAAAACAGATCTAACAATCAGGACTACTAAAAAAATTATTATTCCAACGAATGCATTTCTAACCATAACGGGATCGCTAGCAGTCTCATTAACAAGGAATATATTTATTGACATAAACAGTATGAGAATTAAAAACACTCCTCCAAGGATGTATTCCCGTATTTTTATATTGTAAAAAAGTTCTTCCGAGAATAAGTCTTTAATGGAAATGATTTTTAGTTTAATAGAATTATCCATATCTAATTAAGTACCTTTCTCCTCATCTTCATATAAGGTAATATCAGGTTTGAAAATTTTTAACGGAGGAAACAATGGAGCTTTCTTCTAATAATTCTGCATTGAGCTTAATATCTCATCAATTTTAATCACCTCAAAAATGTGAGTGCACTCATTCATAATTACATATTCTGCCTGTTCTAAAGACAGAGTATCTGCATTTTCGACACCGGATGTCTTCCTTTTTTACATTTTTTCCAGGATCCGCGCTGCGTGATCTCATTAACTGTTACTTTTAAGACTATTCTTATGCAAAGTAATAAATCTAACAAAAAACCCGGCTGGTAAATAACCCAGCCGGGTTGTCTGGAAATAAATTGAAGATACAAATATGAACGTATCTAAAGATCTAAAACTTGTACAGAATATTAAAGAGTGTCATTATTTACCAAGAAATACAGCAAAACCAGCTTGAACAGTGATTACATCGAGTCCAACCCTGCCACCTTCCCAATTCTCTGGATTAGCTGTACGCTGTTGATAACCCACACCTAAATTTAGCAAAGCTCCTCTTGCTATCTGGACTTTTATACCACCACTAAATCCCCAACCTAGTCCACTTAATGTTTCATCTACCTCGTTTTGTTGAACTCCGGTTGTTTTACTTAATTCTATGCTGGGAACTGTTCCAACGGATAGATTCACTGAATTATAACCTATTTTTCCTTCAATAAACGGGTAGACGCTACCTCCGGTTTTAAAAACGTACGCTGTTGATAAAAAACCACCAAAAACTGAAAGTGTAGCATCTACGTCACCACCTATTCCAACAGAAACAAATTCCGGAACAACCCCAATCTGCCATCCGTCAACAGGCATATAGTATACAGGCACATTAATGAAGAAGAAGTTAAGTGATTCGTCCTGGGATTGACCGTCCACCACAATACTGTTGTTGGCATACATAACTAAACCACCAAGTTCCCAGATTCCTTTTCTGCCAAAATCCTGTGCACTCAAATTAACAGATACAGCTATGAAAGCACATATTAAAAATGGTATAAATTTTTTCATGAGAGGCCTCCCTGATAATGAAACAAATGTGGATCTGAAATGCTTTCAGTCCATTTGAAATTTAGAATAATTTAAAAATTATTTTATAAATGAGTTTTTATATAGTAAAATATTGCTCCCGACAATTTTTTAGTATATCCAAAAATAATAATTTTTATTTTATAGTTGCAACAAAGTCTTAATAAATAATCAGCAAAAAAAACATCAACATTGACAATATTCTTCAATGGTATAAATTAAATCCAAGTGAAATGTTTCTAATAGGCCTTATATTTGAAATTAATTCAACATAATTATAGTTAAAAATGTTTTTTACATTAAGATAAAAGATAATTGGGTAACCAAAGGATAATAGGTTAAATCCAACTCTTACATCAGTAACAAAAACCGGAACCCGTAGTTCACCATCGGGAATTAATCCAATCTCTACCGGTTCCATATCTATCTCTTCAACCCTACTCCAATAACGAAAATCTAAAGCTAATTCGAATGGGTAAGGGTTGTAAACTGCGTTAAAATAAAATAAATGTCGAGGACGATAATTCATAAATTTATTCTGCTTGATGTTCCATGCCCATAAATATGTGTAAGAAATTGATAAACTTAACTTTTGTGATGACAACGGAATTTTCGATATTAATTCAATACCCTGAAGTTTTGCTTCGACAAGATTTCGAAATTGAATATTTCCTTCAGCCGTAAATGCAGGCTCAATAAAATTGTTATAATGGGTATGGAATAATGCTACGTCCAGATTTAGTATTTGCATTGGGGAATAGTTAAATCCTGTCTCAAAAGATAAACTCGTCTCCGGCTCTAGATTTAAATTTTCTTGCAAAGATACTCCCAGTCCTAGATCGGTTGATGTAAATACTTCGGCGGGTGTTGGTGCTCTAAATCCGTTACCAAACGATGCTCTTAATATTAATTTCTCTGATGGCTTATAATTCAATCCTAACTTGGAAGTTAGGGCGTTTCCACTGATTTTATCGAGTTTAATGAAGTCATATCTCAATCCGGCTGTAGCAATTAGTTTTGAAATTCCCCTATATTCTGCCTGAAAATATCCGGATGTAGTATAGACTTTTGGATTACTGAATATATTTGATTGTACATTGGCATATGAAAATTCTGTACCGGTAATAAACATAGTATGTTTTAAAAGATTGAGATTCAATAAAAATTCATTTCTGGTTAAAATAACTTTCGATGAGGTTAACTCTATACCTTTACCGTCAAATTTTGTAAAATAAAAACTTGGTTTTAATTCAGCAGAAACCTTATCACTGAATTTTTGTTTATAGATTAAGCTTAAGAACAAGCGGTTAGATTCAACGGTTTTATTTTGATCCTCCTCTTTCTGAATCAAAGCATTTCTCGAATTCTTCCAATAGATAAAATTACCACGATTCATATGAAGATAATTAGCAAGTAAGCTGATAGAACTGACTTCGGATAAATCGTAGGCAAGTTTTAAATAACCGATATATCTTTTTTTAAAATCATCCTTACGGTAACTGTCATCTTGTAACTTTCTTAGTGAAAATGAATATCCAAAGTTGCCAATTGAATGTGAGTGTGATAAGGATATTCCGTAGTAAGATCTGGTCTGCTCGGACCAGTCCCATTCTTTGTATGCAGGCTTATCGTAAATACCGGCAAATGTGTTAATGAATGTAAAGGGCTTAGTAGAGGGTTTTCGAGATATTATATTTATAACACCACCAATTGCCGATGTGCCATACAATGAACTTGCCGGTCCTTTTATTACCTCTATGCGTTCGATATCTGTCAGGGGAATTTGCTCCCAAATTATCTCACCGGTATCACCGGTATATATTGGAACACCATCAATTGTCACAAGAACTCGC
>WOR8_10000667_pt1 | contig 35581 bp, 22 predicted proteins | sample DeeMarSeWOR38_10_FD_19890 | JGI IMG/M metagenome (IMG submission 19890) | reverse complement strand
TATCCGGGCAAATGGAAGCAGCTATACAAAAAACGCAGGCATACATTTTTTGGGACTTAAAGTCAAATTATACCTATCCTGAAATTTTTGATAACTACTATCCCTTTGGGATGGCGATGGCAGAAAATAGCTATGAGAATGTGCTAGAGACAGAGAATAAATACCTTTATAATGGGAAGGAATTGCAGGATGATTTGGATCTGAACTGGTATGATTACGGGGCAAGGATGTATGATGCGAGTGTAGGCAGGTGGCGTGTGGTTGATCCTCTTGCTGATCAAATGAGAAGGCATAGTCCTTATAACTACGCCTATGATAATCCAATCAGGTATATTGATCCTGATGGGATGAAACCGATGGATGATTACTTTAGCGAAACAGGTGAGTTTTTAGGTTCTGATAATGTAGATAACAAAAATATTAGAATTGTAAATCAAGAAAATTTACCCGACAATTTATATGAGACTGATGGTAAAACAATAAATCGAGAGGTTGGTCAGAAGATATCTGATAACATTACAGAAAGTAAACAAAGAGATCAAGCAGTTCAAGGGATAGCAAATCATTATTATAAAGAAGCAGGTTACGATTTAGAAGAATTAATTAGTGGGCGAGTTGAAGAAAATAAAATTGAATTAGCTACGGGTGGACATGGTGAACAGTTTGGATTGGGAAAAACAGGTATTCGTGTAACTTTAAATTTTGGAGAAATTGGTTATCAATTTCAAAATGGATATGATATCATAAACGAATATATTCATGAAAGAGGTGGACATGTGGAAGAATTCAAATCTCTTTTAAAAGCAAATCCAAATTATAGATACAATCGAAGAGATTCGAAAGATTATTGGTCAAGAGAAAGATATGCTGTGAATCGGCAAGTGAATCATAAATCATGGTTTAAAACATCTGATGTTTGGAAAGCAAGAATCAAAGATCAATATGGAACTTTGTTTTCAAAGCAAGCATTGAAATACTATTTTAAATAATTAGTTATGAAAAGAGTGATCACAATTATTCTTCAAATTTTATTATTTGTATTATTTATAGCATGTAATAATAAAGGTCAAAACTGTATAGTTGACATTGAAGTACACCGTCCAAATACTCCCTCACCTGATAATGTAAAATATATATTATCCATTGCTGATGGTGATTTAAAAAATATAATTGAAAATGGTGACTTCAAAGGTATATATTTTCCACAGATTAGTGAGGAGAGAAATTTCAATTTTAAGTTTCCTGAAAGAATGGATGTGGAAGGTGACAACTACATATTTTTGTTAGAAACCACAAGGTTTAGATTATCAGAAGAAGACTTCGATTCACAGGTTATAAAATTTAAAAATGAAGCAAAAATAATTATTGATCGTGAGGAAGAGAATATAGTTTTCACAGTTTGTGAATAAGAAAAAAAGGGGACTTCAACATAGACCTACCTCCGCTGGCGCGCGTCTCCGGACGCGTGACCAAACGTATGGCAGGATGGCAATCAGCCAAAAGAATTGATTACTAACAGGTTTATTGATCAGAAACTGGATTACATCCACAATAATCCCGTGACAGCTGAGATTGTTGATGAGCCACATTACTACTTGTATAGTTCTGCAAGGGACTATGCGGGGATAAAAGGATTACTGGATGTGGAGATTATTGAATACTAAAGTAGGAGCACGCGTCGGGAGACGCGCGCTAGCGGTGAGTGATAACAGGGAAAACCTTAGCGCCTATAGGAATCATCAAAGACTTCACACCTATTCAGTACGTAATATCGTGGCGGGATTTGAATTGGCAGCTCTGAATGTCTGACTACCAATGGTAATTAATCCCAGAACCAGCAAAATACTGATGCTGATTCCAAAAATCCCTATACCGAAATTCACTCTGAACGCAAATTCCTGTAACCAGATGTTATTAATCAGATAAGCAATCGGGCTTCCGATAATAACAGCGATACCAAGGAGGATCAAAAATCCTTTTGAAAGAAGTAATACAATACTCCTGGAATCGGCCCCCATCGCTTTCCGGATACCGATTTCCTTTATCCGGGTCTCCGTATTAAATATCGCCATTCCTAACAATCCGAGACATGCAATGGATATCGCAAGAATTGATATATATCCAACAATAGCAACAACATCCTTGATCAAGCCGTGGGTTTCAGCCAACTGCTGGTCAAAAATCCTGTATTCGAAAGTATGGATTTTATCAACCTTCTTCCATGTGTCTTCAACAAATGATAATGTCCCCTGAACATCGTTCCCGTGTATTTTTATATTGGCATACCTGTAATTTTTGGGAATGTAGCGGAAATAAAAAGGTCTGATTGGATCAAGGAATAAAATCTCATAAAAGAAATCCTTCGTTACGCCGATTACTTCAAGTGGCTCGCCGGAATCTCTTTCTATAAAAAACTCACCTATAATATCTTCAGGTCTATCATATCCTAATTCCTTAACAGCTGTTTCATTGACCAATACATATTGTTCCTTTTCCGTTGAAATGTTTTCAGGGAAATTCCTTCCAGCGACAATATTGATTGCCAGATTATCTAAAAAATTTCTATCAACAGCCATACTTCCCCCATACACCGTATCCGGTTCCTCACGCATGCTGATCAGAGATGTTCCATTATTATATCCAGTCGCAGGAAGATATTCACTGGCTGATACGCGAATAACTTCGGGATGTTTTGACAATTCATTGGAAAAAACCTGGTAATCCGTTCCCTGAAGATGAACATTTATCAGGTGGTCCTTACTGAATCCATACTCTTTGCGAATAATGAAATTAAGCTGGGAATATATCAACACAGTGGATATAATAAACAGCAGTGAAATTACAAATTGCGCAATAATCAATGTTTTACCCAGGCCTGGTTTACGAAAGAAACCACTTCCTTTATTCTCTTTGATGGCAAAACTCGAAGTTAAAACTGTCACCGGTTTAAATGATGAAAGGTAAATGGCTGGTAATATGCCTGCCAGAATTCCGATGATCAGACTGAATACAATAAACAACAGAAAAACAGTAACATTTTGGTTCAACTCCATATTAAGATACTTGTTGAGCCATAATCCCGTAAATCCTGGTTTAATGATCTGCAAGATAACAATAGCAAGGATCAACCCGGATAAGGCAATCACAACGGATTCACAAACAAATTGGGTGAAGATTTGTGTCCGATACGCTCCCGAAACCTTTCGAACACCCACCTCACGTGCTCTGGTGAGTGCGCGTGCTATTGAAAGGTTTGTATAATTAAAGCCGGCAGAGAAGATAACCAGAAATGCCAGAATCATCAGAAAATAGACACCCTCGATGGGCATCCGGAAACTGAGCATATTATTTAACATTTTCCCCGGTGTAATATCAGTCAAAGACTGCATAACAAAAGACATTTCTATATTTTCAAATTCTTCGTATTGTCTTTCCGAAATACTGGATAATATCGGCCCTATATCTTTTGGTGATCTCCCCTCTTCAAGCAGAATATACAGATAATAGCTGAAAAAGGAGCGCCAATCATCGGGATCTAATGAAACCTTCCCTTCACGGTCAAGTGAATAGAGTGTTGACATCGAAATAAGGAAATCAAAGTTTATATGCGAAATATGTTCCTCATTTTTCATCACACCTGTAACAATAAAATCACCCAGTTCTTTCCCTTCATCAAATATTGAAATACCAAGTGTATTTAGCCCTCTATCATTGAACGAAACAATTTTTCCAATTGGATTTTCATTTTTAAATAGTTTCTGTGCGGATTCGGATGTCAATACCAGAGAAAACGGTTCCTTTAATGCAGTTTCGGGATTTCCTTGTTCCAGCTCAAAACTGAATACCTTGAAAAAATCCTCGTCTACATAATGACCGGCAATGCTGGTAATAGTTTCCCCGTAACGAAAATCACCCCCTACGAATGACTTGAGTCCCACCGCCATTTCAATCCCATCATATTCATTCAGCAGAACTTCTTTTAATGGCATTGTGGTTGTTGCATAATATGGGCCACCACTTTTCAGGTTTTTAGAGATGATACGGTAAATCCTGTTCTTGTGGGCATGAAACTGATCGTATTTGTTCAGATCAGACAACATTAATATTATCAGCAGGCAAACCGACATACTCAATGCCAAACCGAAGATGTTTATAAATGAAAATACTTTATGACGAAGTATATTTCGGATTGCTATCTTGAGGTAATTCCTGATCATGATTAAAAAATATTTCGACCTTAGAATGTAAGATCGTAAAAAACCAATTAAGCTTACCCTAAATATAACTATTTTTTAAAACTTCCGGATCTGACAGGGTCTCATTCTTAATCCCACTGGCGCAAGTCTTTCCACCAGGTCTCGAGCGATGGCGAAACTTGAGCCAACATTTGAATAATAAGGATCTGCAAGTTGACAATAATTCAAGATAGATCTTTCCAATAAGGTGATAGGCACAAGTGACCCATCGCACAAAGCCTATCCAAACACTCATATCTCCGCTGGCGCGCGTCTCCGGACGCGTGACCAATCTTTTTTTAAACCATCCTATACAGAAAATATAAAATACGAAACCTTGATTCAAAGATTGATTTTATTATATTTAATTAATTACATACTTCATAACCAGCTATGTCAGAAAAATTTAAAATAAGAAATCCCGAAGGCATATATTTTACTACTTTGACCATTGTGTATTGGATTGATTTATTTGAAAGAGTGGAACTTAAACACTTAATCGTTGATGCATTAAAATTTTATCAGAAACAAAAAGGATTAATAATACATGCATGGTGTCTGATGTCTTCACACCTTCATTTGATCATATCATCATCCAATAGTTACAATCTTTCAGATTTTTTTCGGGATTATAAAAAATATACTAGTAGAGAAATCATCCAAATTATTAACAATATAAATGAAAGTAGAAAAGATTGGTTATTAGACGCCTTTTATAAAGCAGGTAAGGATTTAAAAAGAATAAAGAATTATAAAGTATGGCAGGATGGCAATCAGCCAAAGGAATTGATTACTAACTGGTTTATTGATCAGAAACTGGATTACGTCCACAATAATCCCGTGACAGCTGAGATTGTTGATGAGCCACATTACTACTTGTATAGTTCTGCAAGGGATTATGCGGGGATAAAAGGATTACTGGATGTGGAGATTATTGAATACTAAAGTAGGAGCACGCGTCGGGAGACGCGTGCTAGCGGTGACATTTATTATTATTCCCATTAAAAAGCTTGGATTGATTACAAGTTATCCCTCCCACTGGCGCAAGTCTTCCCACCAGGTCTCGAGCGATGGCGAGACTTGTGCCACCACTTGAATAATAAGGATCTGATGGTTGACAATAATTCAAGATTAATCTTACCAATAAGGTGATAGGCACAAGTAACCCATCGCACAAAGCCTATCCAAACACTCATATCTTTGATATATTTAAATAATATATAATATTATAATATAATAAATAATAAAATAATATTTTGTCTTATTTAAAAAATGCCAAATAAAAATAATATAATTCTGTTCATGCGGCTGAAATTTACATTATAAAATCAGCCCGAAAAGGGAATTAATACTTTATCAGGATACCTAAAAAAATCAATCCTAGACAGGAGACTATCAGTGGCTTTTATCTATCCCTAATCAACAACTTGAATGGCTACACCTTTACAACTTTCCCTTCATTTTTATCCCACTTCAGGTACGTTTTTTCGCGAAATGATTGTACACCCATCATACAGGCCACCACTCCATAAAATGCAAAATTCTGATCGCATTTGAGGGCTTCGTTTTTACGTATCGCGTTTAACAAATTCCGGTGATGTAACGTAATATCCTCCGCCCCTGTCTTTTTATGTTTAATGACATTCTGCTTTTTGACCTCCTCCCCGGTCCCACTGATCACAGATGCCGAAACGGCTTCCTGCGGTGTAATGACAAATCCTTCTCGGGTAAACTCGAGGGTTCCACGGTTACCTCGTATCAGGTGCCTTATGGGTGTATCATTGGCCAGGGAGGAAACTACCAGCGTTGTAACACCTTCCGGATAATCTACCAGCATATTGAAGGTGTCCGGAATTTCCCCTTTCGTATTTTCATAATGCCATAATCCACCACTGGCGACTACATTATCAGGAAAAGTCAACCCGATTGATTTAATGATACGGGAAATGCGGTGAATAAACAGATCTGTAGCTATCCCACCCGAATAGTCCCAGTATTTTCTCCATTGAAAATACCGCAATGGATCCCAGGGTCGATTCGGTGCAGGCCCTAACCAGGCTTCCCAATCAAGGTTAACACCGGGTTTTGCATCCGGATCAACTGCATAATCCCAGAAATCCTCACCCGCATAATTCCTGGAATAATCGATATGGGCCATCACCACATCCCCGAGGGCTCCCTCCTGAATATATTGATGGGCCGTTTCATAAGAATCATCGGACATACCCTGCACGCCCACCTGCAGTTTGACCTGTGATGACTTCATCCTTTCTACAATTTTTTTGGATTGTTCTATGGAATGGGTCATAGGTTTTTCCGCATAGATATGTTTTCCAGCTTCAATTGCATCCATGATCATCTGAAAATGCCAATGTTCAGGGGTAGCGATCAGGACACTGTCAATATCTTTATTATTAAGGATGTTTTCATAATTTTTTTCCGGATTTCCCTTTGTCTTTTCAGCAGCCATCTGCAGTCTTTTATCGAAGACATCGCATACGGCAACGATACCAACATCATCGGTTGATTGCATTTTAATTAATGCATCCATATGTGCATTTGCCATGCCTCCACAACCGATCACTCCCATATTGATACGTTCATTTGCTTTCCATATACGGGTGTATGATTTTGCGGTGAAAGGAATCATGGAACCTATACTGGCAGTGAGTCCAAGTCCAGCTGTTTTCGTCAAAAATTTTCGACGGGTTATCGATTTATTTTTCATGATGCTATTATATTTAAAAAAAGAACATTATTCAAAACTTCAGTTGATATACATATCAACGAAAAGTGTATGCCATAGGCATCTTTTAGTAATTGTTTTAGTGCCTAATCAAAACATTAATTTACAGTTATTATTTAGACCTGAACAGGATTACACGAATTATTTGACAATCGTATGATTACTGATATACTTCCAAAGTGATATCAATTGAGAAAAGTAGGGCACGGATGACCCAACACTTAAACCAGCTCCTAACATCCGAGCCAGTTTTGGAAACGAGACCCGGCATGAGTGACCCGATGGAATCGGGTTGTATCGAAGGATGGCTGGCAAAACGTACGCTTTTCTTTGGTCGAAGAGTTGCTCGTCTGACCTTCTTCCAACGCACTGGCCATAGTTTATGGTCTAACGAGATTGAAGAAAAATCCTTATTAGTTTCGATTACTTCTTTTATAGTTTGTTATTATGGTATTAGACTCTTCGCTTCGCTACACTCCGCTCGGAGATTGGTTTTGGTGGAATTGATAAGTTCTAATTTTACTTTAATGTCTGCCAAGTTAGCTGACTTTTATAATCAAAAGCCCCTTTTCCCCCATTTCAGTGTCACACCTGAGGGTGACGAAGAATCTCGTCTAATAGCACAAATACTTAAACGGATGGTCCAATACTTAAACCAGCTCCTAACATCTAAGCCAGTTTTGGAAACGGGACCTGTCCTGAGTGACCCGATGGAATCGGATTGTATCGAAGGATGGCTGGCAAAACGTGAGCTTATCTTTGGTCGAAGAGTTGCTCGTCTGACCTCCTTCAAACGCACTGACAATGGCTAGTGGTTTGACGAGAATGAATGATCATCCGTGCCACATTCTTTATCTTCCTGAGTTACTGGCCGGACCATCTTCCAAGGCAAAAGTCAATGCTTCTGGTATTAGGAGATGAAGGAAACATGCATCATGCCCTGGATTTTTCTATAATAATTTGATTTGTAATCCATCCAATTACTTTACTCTTGCTTGAACCATCCTCGGTAACGAAAATATCAGAACATAGTGTTTTTACATTAAGTTCCATTTCCTTTTTAGCACTGGCCAAATCAACATCGGATTTTACAGTAACAAATCCGTTTTTTATCTGATTTAAATTCGATTCGATATCAATAAAATGCTGTAGTGTTAATTCTTTTACATTTTTTGGAACTCCGGGATGTTTCTCAAGCGCTACCTCACTGATAAATTGATTGATAACACTTTTGTGAATGATATAAACAGGGTGTAGATCTTTATTTAAAACTGGTAAACGGTTGAAATTCTTAAATTCTCCTATCAGTGATTCCAGTTTAATTAATTCTTCCTTCTTCTCCAGCTTATAATAATTTATTTTATCCAGCTTGATCATGGCTTCCTCAACCGGAATAGATTTCAATTTCTGTTCTCCTGTTATTTGACTCACAAGATCCTGTGTAGCTTTACTGGCCGCTTCGAAATTGTCTTTGGAAAAATAAAAGGCAAGAATGGTTCCTACCCAGGCTCCCACCAATCCAACGACTGCAGCAAACACTGTTTCTCCGGAAACGCTTTTATTGCCCCAAAAGATAACCACGAGAGATACAGTAATTAACAGTATCAATGATGCGAAAATGATAATTTTAGATAGATTGAATCTTCTTTTCGACTGTGTTTCTAAAAATTTGTTTTCTTCCATAGCGATAAAAATTATCAGGTATGTAAACGTTTTATAAATTCTCCTATTTCATCATATTCTTCGACCGGGATTAGATGTAATCCGAGTTCTTTAAAATCTTCTTTGTATTTTTCTTCATCACTAATCATTATTTTTTCAATCACCCTGGAAATAAAATCATCTTGTCGTTCTCCAACACTTTTCATGGCAGCATCGGAAAATAAATTGAGATATTTTTTTGCTTTTTCCCTGATAAATTCCATTTCGCGGTCACCATGCTGTGGGACTCTGATTATATCCCTTTTCAATATGATATAATTATCGGTAGTTATTGGGGCTGTCCTCAATGCATTGAGTATCCTTCGAATATTCCGATCCGAAAGGGATAATCCTACCATTAATCCTGTATTATTTGCCAGGTTTTGCATCTGTACCATGTTCCCCCAATAATATGCGTTTTGTGCTGCTTTGTGGTATGATTCTTCGGAGAAAATCAGATCATCCAGGCTGGATCCCGGTACCTGATCATCATAAGGTATATATCCATGAACATGATATATTGGAGTTTCATCAGGTTCGAAACGCATATCATCTTTATAGATGGTTTTAAATTTCAATGCTTTTGCCTCGTCGACCAGTTCTAATCCCTTCTCAACCAGATCATCATAATTATAGGATATAATAGATTTTATACCCCTCTCCCCAGGATCCGAATGATCACAAAGCGTAACAATTGCTTCTAGTGTTTTGTTTTGCCTGAAAATATCATAATCTGATCGCATATAGCCTTGCCCTATTCCCATGTAAGCTGAATACAGGGTCTCCTTAATCAACTGGTAGAACTCATCAGGATTCTGGTCATGATAATACCTTTTAATACGGCTGGTGATGATATCCAAAGACTCACTGCTTTCTTTTAAAAGCCATTCAGAGATGGCAAATAGATAATTTGGAAAAGGTTGTGACCGGGCTTCCTGGAAAATTTCCTGGTTTGTCTGGAAATACATTGACAAAACTAATCGTTCCCATGTTGGCAATCCGCTGTCTACTGAAACGCCAGCACCGAGATACAGGGTTAGAGATCGTTTATCATAAGCCTTTTTTAACTTATCTATTATAGCCTGATCGAAAGAATTTGACATGACTGATTTAATTTTAGCTGATTCTATAAGATCGTGATTTAAAGCAATAAATACAAGTTTTAAGCATTGATAAATTGTGTATTATGCAAATACTTCACTTATAATTTGGTCCTGGGGATTAATTGCAGCATTTTATTTATTAAGGATTTCAGAAGAGGTTGAGAATTGATGGTCGTACACCCCTGCTATCTCCTTATCTATGCGAAATCTTCGAAGTAAATTTTAACCTAATTATCCTGGAAGTGATCTTTAAATTTTTCCATAAAGGCCTCGCGTGATGTTTCATCGGTGATGGAATGATACACCTCCTCCAACTCCTTATTATACTTATAAGGTTTATTGTCCAGTTGAATGCTCGTTTCAAAAGCTTCTATCATTCCCTCCCAATTGCCCGAATAAAAACATGCTAAAGCTAAATTGACATAAAACAGTGGATTGTCCGGATCTTTTTCAATGGCAGCATGGTAATATTCAATTGCATTGACATAAAGACCTTGCATGTGATAATTGACAGCCAGGTTATTCAGATAGGTGCCCTCTTCAGGCGCGAGTTGGATCGCTTTCTGATAAGCCTCTTCAGCCTTTTCAAATATATATGAAAGCCGGTATGCATCAGCCAGGCTGTTCCAATATCCGGGATTCTGATTTTCCAGTTCCACAGCCTTCTGGAAAAAGGTAATGGCCTGATTATAATCAATTAATCTAAAAAAACAGCTACCTATCCTGTTATAATAGTCGGGATATTCCGGATTAAGTTCACTGGCCTTCATATATGCTTGAAGTGACTCATTCCATCGATTAAGAAATCCTAATGAGAGTCCTAAATTGGCATAAAAAATATCATTATCAGGTTGAATATTAATTGCCTTCTGATAGTATTTTATCGCTTCTATATCATTTCCTTCATCATAATAGATTAAGCCCAGGTCGTTCCAGTCATTCTGTTCGTTAGGATTTATTTCAAGGGCTTTAAAATACGATTCTTTGGCCAGAGCATACTTTTTGAGCCGTTTATAACCGATACCAAGAGAGCGCCAGTAACTATCATTATCAGGATCAAGTTTTGCAGCCACTTTATAAGCTTCCACAGTATCATCCCATCTGTCCATAAATCCATACGCCAATCCCATGTTAGCATGATACAAATGTTTCTTGGGATCGAGTTCTATTGCCTTTTTATATTGCTTAACTGCCTTATTGTAGTTCTTTTCAATATAATGAATTATGCCCAGGTTATTCCAGTTAATTGCATCTTCCGGATCCAGTTTTGCTGCTTTCTGATACATTTTTTTTGCTTCACTGATCCGATCAAGTTTTTCATAAGACAAACCCAGATTCTGAAAATACAACGATTTACCTTTATTTTGTTGAATGGCCTTTTGATACCACTTTACTGACTCTTTGTATTTTTCCAACCGATAAAAAATCACTCCCAAATAATTTAAATATGCATCATTGTCAGGATCGAGATTTAACGCCTTCAGATAAAATGTTTTAGCCAAATCATATTTTTTTAATTCAAGGTTTGCCAGTCCCAGGTTAGCAAAGTACACTGGTATGGTATTATCAATATCACAGGCCTTCTGATATTGATCGGCTGCTTTTTGATACTGATAATGATAATAATATACATTACCAATGCGATTAAACATGGATGCTGAATAATCTTCACCCGCTATTTTACCGATTCGCTGATAGATTGAAATGGCCTTTTTTATGGTATCAGACTTGGTAGAAAAGTTGTAGGCGAGGTCTTCGATGCTGTAAATGAGGCGCTCTTCTTTTGGATCCTGACGTAATCCCAGGAAATATTCTTTTTCAGCTTCCGCAAGTTTTCCTGCCTTGCTTAATAAATCTCCAATTTTTTTGCGAATTATAACTGTCCATCTTTTTCGGAATGGAATACTTTTCCGGTACCATTGTACGGCAGTGGTCCAATTTTCCTGGAGTTCATAAACCCAGGCCTTTCCCCAATATCCATCGAATGCTTTTTTGTCCAGTTGTATCACTCTGGAAAAATTCCGCAAGGCGCGTGAATAATCGTTTACATTTTCTTCAAGGTAAGCATAACCAAGTGCCACATATACTCCTATCCTGTCTGGGTATAATTTTTTTGCTTTATCGAACCATGTCAACGCGGTTGCAAACTCCTTGTTTTTTATAAATATATCTGCTATCCGGAGTGTTATATAATATTTATCATCGGGCGCGGCTGAGATTATGGCCTGGTCGAAAATTTGATTTGAACTCTCACGATGTGAATTATAAAAATCCTGCTGCTGAAATATTTCGAGGTATTTATAATAGCTATCACCCGCTTTTCGGATCCCTTCAAGATACCATTTTTCGGCTACCTCGTATCTTGCTTCCCGTACATAACAGTCAGCCAGTTTATAGAAACCTTCCTGCATCATTGGATCCCTTTCGATCACCTTTCGAAATAGCTCTTTTGCTTTTTCTATCTCATTGTTCTGCAGGTGGTATTCTCCCCAACCCAGTAATACCCTTGGTTTGCTGCCTACAAGTGATTGTGCCTTGCTAAAATAATGTCGTGCTTTTTTGAGATCTACAGAAATATACAACTCAATCTCGCCCAGAGATACAAGGAAATGAACTTTATCTTTATTACGTACCAGGTCACTTTCTGAAAGCATTTGAAACAGATCATAACATTCATACCATCTGTCCCGAAGAGTGAGCCAGGTTTGTTCCCGAATGGTTTCAACCAGCTTGCCGGTATAATCAGGAAACGAAAATTGTTCTTCTGCCAGCCGGGTTGCAATGGTACACCTCCAATTCACCATCGATTTGATATATGTATCAAACCATAATTTAAAACCTCTATCTCTATCTTTTTTAAAAATTTTATGAATCCTCAATAATTCGAATTCAGTGAAAAGTTTTTCGTATGCGTTATATAAACTAGAGATGATTTCGAGGATGTAAAGATCAGTTTCAGCTCCCTTTCTTATATCGATTCGTTTCAATATCTTAAAAGGATCTGATTCGTTAGATATTTCCTGCCGGATATCTTCAAGAACATTAGCCAGTTGATGCATATTCATGTTATTCAGGGATCCTTCATAATAAGCATCGGCAATAAGGGCAGAAATACTATTTTTAATATTCATTGATCAAGATGTATATCAAGTTAAAATCAAGTGTTAATTTATATTTCGACTTCCCTGACTGCTATTCCTGTCATCTTTAATTTTGGAAATTTCAGGAATATCAATCCTGTCAACCAATTTTCTATCCGGTGGTATATCCCTGCTGGTTCCTGGATCAGCCAGACCACCATCTTTTTCTTCATAATCACAGAAAATACAATATGCCAATGTTTTGGAATATATCTTTTTACATTTTGGACAGGAATCAAGAATATGTCTGCAGTTTGAGTTACTGCATCTTTTTTGTCCAATTTGTACAGGGTACTTACAATGAGGGCATACGTTCTTTACCGTAGTGGTATCAACAGATACAAGATCAGGTGGTTTTTCATCTGCAATTACAATACCGTCTGCACGATGAAGATAAACGACCGGACTCCCAAAATCACGATTGGTATAGTTGTGGGTTTCATCCGTATACAATCCGATTGCATTTCGACCAGACTGTACTGCAACATCGATATCTTTCCCCTTACTTAATGCTTCATAGAACTTTTCCGCAAAATTGATAGCTACTCCATTTTTAATCGGGTATTGCATCGCCACGACACCAGGAATTCTTGAGAAAACAAGTTGTAATGCCATGCCACGAAAAGATGCGTAAGACTGTGATGCCGCACCTTCGCAGGCATGTAAAAAGATCAATCTGGGTTCCCTGTTTTTAAAACATTCAGCAAAAGCATCATCAGAAATCCATGAGATCACTTTGTCATCTTCTTCCTTGGTAAATCCCAGGTATCCTCCTTCTTTCATTGTTTTTTGATTAGAAGGCACATATTTACCATGCCCGATAAAATGAACGATATTAAATTGATTACCCTGATCATAGAATTTTTTCACTATATCAACAAGTTTCTTCTTTGTAGGTGATTCCAGAATCTCAATATTTACTTCCTCGGCTATACTGGATTTAAGATCTCCAATTTTTTCAATTACCTCTTCTGAAAGGATGGTTCCGGGATCATCCTCAGCATCATTATCCGATTTCGTTGGGGTAGATTTAATAATCAGAATATTGAGATTTTTTGATTTTTTGAGATCATCGATCCGGATGGAGACCTGGCGAACAAGGACGATCTGGTCATCAGCTGCAAGAAAAAATCCCTTTCCACGCTCACTATCAGGATAGTACATATATTCCCATGGCCATATGGCAAGGTCGCTTGCTTCCTTTTTGAATTCCAGGATGACCCGTAAGGTCGTATCTTTGTCACGTCGGATCTTATCATATTCCTGGATAAAGTCCCTTGCCATTTTATCATTAAAAATCGTATTAAATAGGATTGATCCAAATATCTCCACATCCTCGCCAGCCCATAATTTATTGTCTTCCTCTGCCAACCATTTTCTGAAGATCTTGATCACTTTTTTAAGAAGAGGATCTTCAGTAACCTCAAAAATATCAGGGGGCATTTCTTTGGATGGAGTAACCAGCCTTGTTTTCTGATCCTTTACCAAAATCCTGAATTCATTGTATTTCATAATAACTTTTTCGTTTCAAACATTAACGTATTTACAGATCCAATATATCCCTATTTTTTCTGCCCTCCTGATCAGCCTCATCTCCTCCCTTTAGATTGCTGCCAAGGACAGCTTGTTCGCGTTCTTTAATCATTTCCTTAATATATTGCTCGCGTAAGATCTCATAGTGATGTTTTGACAAATCAGCATGAAATCGCATATCCTGCGCAAGTGTCATCATTTCCGCTTTTGTGGCCTGCCATTTTTGTTCCGTAGTCGCTTCCATCGCATTTTTAATCATTTGTTGATAAAGAGGATAAAATGACAAGGTATTGACATCGTTTCTTTGTTCAATGATCGACAAGTTATATAAGACATAATCTGCTTTTCTGAAAGGTTTAAGTTCCTGATCGTTTTCTCCCTGGTACAATTGATCGTTCTTTACCCATAATAAATCAACGTTTATATCCTCTTCATCAGTATTCATCAGGATAAAATAACGCGTATAGATTTTATCACCAGCATTGGGATCATATTCTTTTCTGAATCCTACCAGGGGATTTGTATCACCAAGCCCTAGAAAAGATTCGATTCCATCGACCACCACATTTCCGATCTTGATATAATTGGATAAAGAATTTGAAAAATCAAGGGCATTAGAAGTATTTTCAAGAATTTGTAAAAATTTGCGTGCATAATTAGTCCGGACAGTCTGATACAATATGATGGAAAAATTCAATTTACCACCTTTATAGGGATGAATTCCTGCTACCCGTGTATTTGAAAAGATCATCCCCTCGGGTGTTTTTTTACCATATTTTTCCATTAAACTCGGCCCTACAATATAGGGAATTGAGATCTCCTCACCCTTATAATTGAATTCAGAAATGAAAAAAACCATGGGATCGATTTTATTGAACCATTCCCTGCTATTCGTTAAGTACATTTCATTTACTCTGACAACAAAATAATGTTGATCCGTCTCCAGGTTAAGCCCCATATTTTCTTTTCCAATGATGTGATCATCGGGTATTTCAGCCTTTAAAGGTATGGTGGCTGAACTTGCTTTAATATTTTGCCAGAGTGAATTCAGTTTCTCAGATAACGATGCCATATTTTTATTTAAATTTTTGTTAAAACATGCTTTTTTTAATTCAAAATCGAAAAACCTTCATTCGATTGTGCAGATAATAACTGATTGATATTTTAATATACTTCAATTAAATAAGTTATGCTGGATCACATTTTATACCAAATTATAATTTAGAAAAATGATTTAAAAAATAAAAATTATAAATGAAAGAATTCAATGTAGGCAATGTACCAGACATAATTATTCTAAAATGATAAAATTCCCAGACTTATTCTGACTACATTGATAGCCAGATGAACTGTCAGCTGATACGAATCTGCTTTTTAGCATTATTGTGATGAGTAGTTAATCGATCCACTAAGAAAAAAGGCAGATCGAATTAGATAATTATAGATGCCTGATGGCCAAGGGATAAAACCGAGATCCATCCTGAGTGGCCGGATGTAATCGGGCTGTATCCAAGGATGGCTTACAAAACTTGTACTTTTTATTAGTTATATTTAATACGTTTATCCAATACATTCAATTTGTATTAATATACATGAACCGAATTGTAAGTAATTATGTAATGTCTAAGTGTGGATTTGTGCAATCATTTTTTGGACTGACTTTCCCCTTCAGGAGATCGAGGGGTACGTGTCTACTTATCACTTGTCTTTCTTTTATCTAATTTAATTTTTGCATTTAATAATAAATCAATTAAATAACTACATTTTAATTATGATTATATGCAATTCCAACCAAAATATTACTAAATTTTGTTATTATATGAAAAATCAGGTTAGTTAGATTGTATTCAGTCAGAATATTTTTTTAAACTTAATCGACTCCGGAAAATGCCTAATCGTTAATTAAACTATCAGAACATGTGGTATTACGGTAATGAATAAATATCTTTTTCTTCTGTTGATTACATTTTTCAATTTTTTATTTAGTCACTCACATGCTCAAATAAAATCTGATACCATAGATATATATCTCATTGAAACCAGAGATGGCAACCAATATATTGGAGAAATCCTCTATAGAGATTCCGAATCAGTAATATTAAAAACCGAACAATTAGGTGAAATAAATATAAAAAGAAAGGATATTAAAAGAATTGAACTTGTCAAAACTGAGCGAATGATTGGAGAAGAATATTGGTTTGAAAATCCGCAAGCAACTCGCTATTTCTGGTCACCCAATGGATATGGTCTCAAGAAGGGTGAAGGATATTATCAAAACGTCTGGATCCTTTTTAACCAGTTTTCTGTGGGTATAACAGATAATGTATCTTTGGGAGCCGGATTTGTCCCTCTCTTCCTTTTTGGAGGAGCGCCCACTCCCGTCTGGATTACTCCAAAAGTATCCGTACCGCTTGTAAAAGATAAATTCAACATTGGAATTGGAGCTTTAGCCGGTGCTGTCATTTCAGTTAGCGATGGAGGGGGTACTTTTGGAATATTATATGGAACAACAACATTTGGATCACGTGACAAAAATGTGAGTTTAGGCCTTGGTTATGGATTTATAGATGGGAAACTGGCTGATATACCCGCTATCAATATCGGCGTAATGATCCGGACTGGTAAACGAGGTTATTTCCTCTCAGAAAATTATATTATTCCCACAGATCCAACTCTGGTTTTGTTATCTTTTGGAGGAAGAAGCATCATTCAAAAAGTAGGTCTTGATTATGGATTATTCATACCAATTGCCGAAGATATCATTGAATTTGTAGCAATTCCATGGTTGGGATTAACCATTCCCTTTGGGAGAAAGAATTAATTTTTAAGCCGCCGAATTATGCTACTGCGTTAAAAGGAGGTAAGCCATGGACTTTCAGCTTATAATAGATTCTATAATTTTACATTTCATACCGAAGGCACTACCATGTGATGATTCCACAATTCCTTCCAGACAACACTTCGACCTTTCGGGCTCAGGGATCTCACCCTGACCACTTTCGAACTTCCTTTTGCTTTCAACTTTTATTAACCACCGTAGCTTTAGCGTAGGTGGTCAGCTTTGAGCCTTCAGCTTTTTTATTCTCCTTCCTTTGATATTCTCTTTTCTAATGCATAAATTAACTATAAGTACCAGGTAAACATAACTGGAATCTGGATTTTTTAAATCATTTTAATTTTTTAGATCATGAAAACGATATTTACTTTCTCGGATCGGGCGACTGCTTTCTTTATTATAATTCTTTTTTTATTTTTTTCAGCTTGTAAGCAGGGTATTGATTCCCCTACCCTTTCAATCAATGAACTTGGGTATTTTGAAATGCCGGGCGTCGACATCATGGTATATGATGATTATTACCCTTCCGGCCACCAGAGTGGTCTCACAATCATTCAGAATGGACTACGGGTTGCTGCCAACGGGGATCTTCGCCTTGAAGGGCGCCCTGAGGTTGGTGATAAAGTGGTTGATTCTGTTGCCGGAACGATCCAGCGCCAGTTAAGTCTGCCGGATATCCCGCTTACCTATAATGTGCAGGTACGAACCGAAGGCAAGAAAGTGTATTTCACTCTAAATCTTGATGCACCTATACCTGAATCACATGCAGACAGGGCCTGGTTTCAGATGGAACTTTTCCCCGCTACCTTATTCGGAAAAAGCTGGCATATGGATGACCAGGTTGGCATTTTTCCGACAGATTCCTATGGTCCGATCGATAATAACCAGATCAGACCTTATGCTGAAGGAAAGGTATTTACGGTAGCCCCCGAAACGGAAACACAACGCCTTACCATCAGGACCGTCAAGGGTGGTGATCTTCAGCTGACGGATGGCCGTATGCGATCCAAAAGTGGCTGGTTTATCGTGCGTAGTGCCGTCCCGGCTAATGTCACGACGGGTGCAATCGAATGGGAAGTAGAGGTTTTTCCGGTAGACAATTATATATATGAGCCAGTCATTCACATAAGCCAGGTGGGATACCTTTCAGACGAACCTAAAAAGGCTGTGATTGAACTCGATAAAAGAACTGAGCGCTCCGGAACGGTAGAGATATTTAAAATTAATCCGGATGGTACCCGGACAAATGTATTTTCAGAAGAAGCCGTTTTATGGGGAAAGTTCCTGCGATATAATTACGCTGTTTGTGATTTCAGTTCAGTAAAAGATCCTGGTATGTATCAGGTGCAGTATGGGGAGATTTTTTCCAATATTTTCAAAATAGGTAGTGACATATATGAAAGATATGTCTGGCAGCCAACGCTTGAATACTTCTTGCCGGTACAAATGTGTCATGTACGTGTTGAACAGGGATCTCGAGTATGGCACGACTGGTGCCACCTTGACGATGCTTTGATGGCACCGTTAAACCATACTCACTTTGACGGGTACTCACAAGGACCTGAGTCTTTTGTAGATTTTGTACATCCACAACATGTACCTGAAATTAACCGCGGTGGCTGGCATGATGCAGGAGATTACGACCTGCGGGTGGAATCTCAGGCAGTAACCACCTGGCGCCTGGCGTTAATGCACGAACTCTTCGACATAAACCTGGACGCTACAACAGTGGATCAGCAGCGGTTGTTAGTTACGATTCATGCTCCTGATGGTATCTCTGATGCTTTACAGCAGGTAGAACATGGTGTTTTGACAGTACTGGGAGGATACCGGGGACTGGGCCGACTATATGATGGTATCATCAGTTCAACAGGCAAACAATATGGATTGCAGGGCGATGGGAGCGCTATGACCGATAACCTGATCTATAACTCGAATTTACCTGAAGACAGAAGAACAGCGGATCAATCCGGATTGATGGATGATCGATGGGTATTTACAGAAGACCACGCCCGGCATGAAATGATCGGGATTGCCAGCCTGGCTTCAGCGTCGCGGGTTTTGAAGGATTATAGCCCGGAACTGGCCCGTGAATGTCTGCAAGCGGCAGAAGATCTTTATGTTATTTCAAGTAAAAAAGAAATGGTGGATGACCGCATAGCGGCTGCCGCTGAACTGTACATCGCCACACAGGATATTAAATATCTGGATGCCATTAACGAACAGAAAGATTATATTCTGGAAAACATGTCAGGAACTGCCTGGGCTGTCGGCAGGGTGTTTTCGTCTATCGAAGATGAAACATTTCGAAATGATATGGATGAAGCAGTGCTGGAATATGCCCTGCAATTGGAAACAGAAATGGCCGAAAATCCATTCGGCGTTCCTTATGAACCAAGAATTTGGGGAGACGGGTGGAGAATACAATCACTGGGATTCAGACATTATTTCCTGGTTACTGGATTTCCCGGAGTTTTTAAACCAGACCTGATCTATAATGCCATGCAATTTGTACTGGGTTGTCATCCCGGGAGCAATACAGCTTCTTTTGCTTCAGGCGTGGGAGCATACTCCTTGCTACAGGCATATGGTGTGAACAGGGCAGATTATTCATATATCCCCGGAGGTGTTGCTTCAGGAACGGCAATCATTCGTCCTGATCTTCCTGAGCTGAAAGAAAACTGGAGTTTTTTATGGCAGCAAACCGAATATGTTCTGGGTGGTGGCGGTACAAACTTCATGTTTCTGGTACTGGCAACCGATGAATTGGTTAAAAAATAATTATAAGGCGATATAAAAAAACAAAGAATACCCATTATTTCCGGATTATCAGTGGAGATTCCTCAACATCAGCTAAAATTCTGAAATGGGACGGATTTTGCAATGAAGGGTCAAGATTTTATTCGATTTTGATATCTTCTAATGGACTTACTTTAAAGCCTTAAGTCGGAGAAAATGATATTCTGTTTACATCTTATAACCTTACATTATGTTATATTCAGGTAGAACAATACAATTTGTACTAGTTATTACCTTCCTGTTGATTACAGCCTGTAGTTATCAGGAAGAGGAGGTGCGTCAAGTAGATGGGTTATATGCTCCTGTGGAAGTATTGAGAGACTCATGGGGCGTTAACCACATTTATGCAAAAAACCAACATGATTTATTCTTTAGCCAGGGATATTGCGCGGCCAGGGATAGATTATTCCAATTTGAAATCTGGAGAAGGCAGGCGACCGGGACGGTTGCTGAAATACTGGGATCAAGGGAATTAAAACGCGATATTGGCACCAGACTCTTCCAATTCCGGGGAGATATGACAACAGAAATGAATTATTACCATCCGGATGGTGAACAAATTATTATGTCATTTGTGAAAGGGATAAATGCCTACATTAAGGAAATAAACAAAAATCCACATAATCTCCCGGTTGAATTTGAATTATTGGATATAAGACCAGAACTCTGGACCCCCGAGGTGGTAATATCGAGGCATCAGGGATTACTTGGGAATATAACGCAGGAGTTAGGTATTGGGAGAGCGGTGGCAAAGATCGGAACGGAAAAGGTAAAAGATATATTATGGTTTCATCCAAAAGATCCTATCATTTCACTGGATCCGGCCATCAATGAAAATTTGCTTTTTCATAATATTCTCGAACTATACAGTGCTTTCAGAAGAGATATAAAGTTTGAACCTGAGGACATAAAGCCGGGTTTCAGAGGACAATACGAGACGTATCAATTAAATTGTCCCAGGATAAATGCCGGGAAGATTCATGATTTTTTATCCATAGGAAGTAATAACTGGGTAGTTAGCGGAGATCTTACAGAAAGTGGTTTTCCGGTGATGGCCAATGATCCACATCGAAAAATCGCGATCCCATCACTCAGATATATGGTCCATCTGGTGGCTCCGGGGTGGAATGTGATAGGGGGAGGTGAGCCGGAAATACCAGGGATTTCAATTGGTCATAATGAATTCGGAGCCTGGGGTCTCACAGTTTTCAGTACAGATGGAGAAGATCTTTATGTATATGATCTTAATCCATCCAATCTAAATCAATATAAATACCTGAAAAACTGGGAAGACATGAGCCTGGTACAAGAGACAATAAAGGTTAAGGGTAGTAAGGATGTGAAAGTGGTATTGAGATATACCCGGCATGGACCTGTAACTTACATCGATTCAGTTAATTATAAAGCTTTTGCAGTAAGATGTGCCTGGTTGGAGCCGGGAGGTTCACCCTATCTTGCGTCCTTGAGAATGGATCAGGCAAAGAGCTGGGACGAATTCAGGGATGCATGTAATTACAGCCACATTCCAGGAGAAAACATGGTCTGGGCTGATAGGGATAATCATATTGGATGGCAGGCAGTAGGCATAGCCCCCATTCGCAGGAATTTCAGTGGACTGGTTCCGGTCCCAGGTGATGGCCGGTATGAATGGGATGGATACCTGCCTATCAGGGAAAAACCACATCTATCTGATCCTGGATCCGGGTATTTTGCTACTGCCAATCAGAATGTTACGCCCGGTAACTATGATAACTGGGATGCCATTGGATTCATGTGGTCGGATCCTTTCCGTGGCGACAGGGTTAATGAAGTGTTGGGATCCGGGGAAAAACTCAACATGGATGACATGAAAGCCCTCCAAACAGATTATTTTTCAATACCTGCCAAAACACTAGTACCACTTCTACAACAAATTTCATTTGACACGAAATTATTGAACAGGGTAAAAGAAATATTAATGGACTGGGACTTTATTTTAGACAGGAATTCTATTGCAGCCGGCATATATGTAGCCTGGGAAGATAAAATTGTTGAAATGGCAGAAGATCGTTTTATTCCAGAAGAAATTAAAGGGTTAATATCAATACAGTTGACCAAAATAATTAACTGGGTGCTCCAACCTGATAAGAAATTTGAGTCGGATCCAGTATCAGGTAGAAATGAATTTCTGAAGGAAACATTTAAAGAAGCGATAGAATATCTAATACGGGAGTTAGGAGAGGATGTGGATAGCTGGCAATACGGCCAGAAGCGTTATAAGCATGTGTACATTCATCATCCATTGAGTGATGCAGTCAACAATGAATGGAAAAATAAATTAAACACCGGGCCTTTACCACGCGGAGGGAATGGCTATACTCCAGGCGCAACTGGTAGAAGTAAAAATCAGACGAGTGGGGCCAGTTTCAGAATTATTGTTGAAACAGGAGACTGGGACAAAACCGTTGCAACAAGTACACCAGGACAATCCGGTGATCCGGATAGTCAGTTTTATGATAATCTATTCGATATGTGGGCTGAAGATCAATATTTCCCACTTTACTATACAAGGGATAAAATAGAGAATGTTGTGACAAAAATGCTTATTTTGAAGCCGGTTGAGGTTGAATAGATCAATTGATCGTCATTTTTAACGCGACAACTCGAAAGTGTATAATTGACAATCTAAATCTAAGATCAATCTGATTTTATAATATATTTCATATCTTGAGGTCATCTATAAATTCACACTTTATGAAAACATCTATTAATCGCAGGTCCTTCCTGCAAAAAGCGTCAATATTGGCATCATCTGCCACCTTCAGCCCATATTTAACTAGCTGTAAAACCATCAATGAAAAAATTTATTCTGATTCGGAAATCCCTTTCCTGAGCGCCATAGAGGCTGCTAGTATGATCGCAAGCAAAAAAATATCATCGGTTGAATTGACCCAGCTTATGCTATCCAGGATAGCTGAAATAGATAAAAAAATCAATGCCATTAATGTATTGCTAGGAGATGAAGCACTAGAAAAGGCCAGAGAAGCAGACGAGGCACTTTCCAGGGGCGAAATCCACGGTCCCCTCCATGGAGTACCTATCACAATCAAGGATTCTTTCAGAATTAAAGGTGTTGTAACTACAGCCGGTAATCCGGTACTGAAAAATTATGTTCCGGATCAAGACGCCAGTTCCGTTGCTCGATTAAAAAATGCCGGTGGGGTAATACTTGGTAATACAAATGTACCCTATATGCTGGATGACCATCAGAGTTTTAATGAAATTTACGGGAGAACGCTTAATCCCTGGAACCTGGAACGTTCGCCAGGTGGTTCAACCGGAGGAGGAGCTGCCGCATTGGCCGCAGGTCTCAGTTATCTGAGTCTGGGTAGTGATACAGGTGGCTCCATTCGGGTACCTTCTCATTTTTGTGGTATTTTCGGTCATAAACCAACAATTGACCTGGTCCCCAAAAAAGGCCAGATACCTCCCCTTCCCGGTTCCTTACCCTATAAATCCAATGGATTATCAGTAGCCGGACCATTGGCGCGGAGTGCAGAGGATCTGAAGTTATTGCTGCAAATATGTGGTGGGCCTGTAGAACCCGAGACAGTGGCATATTCCTGGCAAATGCCTGCGGAAAGAAAATCAGATCTGAAGGATTACCGGATTAAATTTGTTATTGATGATGCATTGTGCCCGGTATCCTCAGAGATTAAACCCGTAATGAAATCTGCCATGGAAAAATTCGAAAATACTGGATTAAATATAGTAGAAGGGTGGCCAGATAATATTAACCCGGAAGAACAATACCACAATTACCTGTATTTGCTACATGCGTATGTATCAGGTGGGGCTCTAGAAAGTGAACTCGAAAGTTTGTATGCCCAGGCGAAAAGTGATGATAAAAGCCTGAGCAAAATCAGGGCAATGGCCTTCACCAATCGGCATAAATACTTTGCTGAGCAGGAATCCAGGCGCCTAAAAGCAAGGGAAGACTGGCAGGAATACTTCGGAGAATATGATGCTTTTATTTTACCAGTGGCCTTCGTGCCTGCGTTTCCACACATCGACAAGCCTTGGTTCCCTAATAATCCTGATCCTTCAAAGAGAAGGATTCTAAAAACACCAGAAGGTAACAGGGATTATGACGACATGCTTTTCTGGATATCCTTTGCAACACTTACCGGTTTACCAGCTACCGTATTCCCAATAGGTTTATCTGATACCGGCTTGCCCGTCGGCTTACAGATAATTGGCCCTTTTCTGGAAGATGCAACACCTATTTCTCTTGCTGGCACACTTTCGGAGATAGCAGGTGGTATCCGTCATCCGGAAGGTTATTGAAAAAGAAATAGAAGCTGTAATTTTTGTATTTACTTACTCATGAAACTTTACTCAATAAGTATTATATTCAAAGTCCGATACGATTGCGGCGAATGAGTGAAATTTTGAATCGAAAGATGCAATATATAAGAATATTTGCTCCTAAAATTGAATGCATTAATTCGGAGAAAACCCCATCTCAGAGTCACGCCTGAGCGTGACGAAGAGTCTCATACAAGATCTTTGGAAAGTAAGTGGATACCCTTCGTTACGATAGTCTGTTTGTAATGCTTTTTTGATAACAGATTTTTCTATTTCTGCAGATAACCATCAAAATGAATCCGGCGACTGCTATTTTTTTGATAGGTGATCGGTTTTGGATCCAACCACTCGACTATCCGGTCTTTAAGCGTATAAGCAAAAAAATGATTGCCGGAAGGATTGTAGTGCCCGATAAAATACCTGTTCATATATTCATCTATTGATATCTTGAACTTTTTAAAATCATCTACATGTACTTCATTCATGTCAAAATAGTTGAAATTATTTTCACTTATAAAATTTACCACTTCCTGGTCATAACGGGGAAAGCCCTGAATCATGGGCCTGAATACGCCATATGGGTCAAAATGTATTATCAGCAGATTTTTTTGATTGTCATCTGTAAATTTTTTTGCTGCTGAGAGTATATATTTCGTCGCTTCAAAAGAATATTTATTTTTCAATTGATTAGCAGTGCTCATCATTTTTTCCATATCCGAAAAATCCACTTCCGGTATATTCAGAATTTCTGACAGCTTTTTCAATCCTTTCTGATCTACATCCGTATTCACCATATTCCGGCTTAACAAGTGTAGCTGGACCATCAGGTCGCCTCGTAATTTTTCATACATGAAATCCGGATCAGTCATCTGATATAGATCTTCTTTTTTATTGATAATATTATCTTTTTCCTCCAGTTCTCCTGCGGTCAGATCCATCTCAATATTGGACCAGAAATTACCATGAAACATATATCCTTTATCGTTATCCCATGTGGTATAATAGGTAACATAACGACACCGGAATACACTTCTCACGTAATCATCCCCCCACATATACAATATCACATAATCAGCTGCATTTTCTGTCCGTTCTTCCCGTAACATTCTCCTGTATGCCTGATACACGCCGAATCCACCCATACCGTAATTACGAACGGGTTCTCCCAGGTGTCCAGCCAGATATTCCTGCCAAGTTTCCGCGTCGCTTACCTGGTGACATTGCGTAAAACTGTTACCATATGTATTGATGCGGCTGGGCCTGTTTATATATACCTGACTTTTACGGCTACCATCCTGGTTGATTGTCGACAAAGTATAACTATCATCCAAACCATCATGCGGCATATAATTCCCAAGAATATAACCCAGTTCAGGATCAAACTGTGCCCAGGAATGTTCATTCAGAAATATGTCAAGTTCTTCCTTTTTTATGACACTCTTCCTTATATAATCGATATATGATTTATTTTTATCATCCATAAATCCTGCTGTTAATAAATCCGGCAAATAAATATAACTTGTCAATCCCAGTGTGGAGACCGAATTTGTATATAAAAAATCTCTCCGGTTCATTTTTGAAAATCATTTTGATAGTAAATTCTTTTCCTGTAATTATCTGCTCAAATTAATAAAGAAAAAATAGATGTCCATACATAAAGTGGGGAAATGGTCAACCGGGCAACTGGCTGCGTAATCCATAGCTTCAGTGAAGGATTAATTATTATTTCACATGACGTGCGCCAGCGGGGGCTAATATCGTGATGAATCGAATATAAATATTTTATTAAAAAATCGACGCTTAATCACGCCAATAAACGATCAGAAATGGTGTGATCATGAACCCTGGTTATCCATGCCTCGCCGTCAGATAACCTATTTATACCTAATGGTTAGTCCAAAGTCCCCTATAAATCTAAAATATGCAGCGCATCCTGAATGGTTCCTTCTTTTGTCACCAGTTCTGGTTCCGGTAGATCTGGATCCAGGTCGAGGTATTGTTTTTTCGCTTTGATTGGAAGTTCAAGGAGATATGGTTTACAATCTGGTAGCATAGCCATCGCCTTCTTTGCCCCTTCATAAAGAGCTTTGCGCGTTTCTTCGAAAGGATAAAGAATTGCTGCTTCCCGTGCAACTCCTTTTTTGACTGACACAGTTACACAGCTACTACCGAAGAACTCCTTTGCTTCCCGGCATGTCGCTTCATCACCGGTAACCATAATGGGTGGTATACCAAAAAAACCGGCAATGGCAGCATTTTGGGCTAATTCCCCGGATTCAACGCCATTGTACCAGTAACGATTCTCAGATTTGGAAGATTGTGTATGGTTCAGCACACCGTCGGGAGTACCCATCATCGCATGAAAACCGAGCATTACGATTCCTGAGTATGACTGGTCAAGACCTGTAAGATTGCCCGCTCCTGGTCTGGGTTTCCCGGTTATGTAGGTAGCGCCTGGATCCATCAGATGTGGGATCACTGCCTGTGATCCATGGCCATCGAGGACAACAACTTCAGTAGCTCCACCATCACGTAAACCGTTTATCACAGCGGCTAGATCTCCCATAAAATACTCACAGGCTTGAATATTCAAAGGGGTATCTTTCTCACGGGTTTGTTCGAACTTAAACACGCCGCTGATACCTTCCAGATCAGTAATAATATAGATTTTTTTCTCATTGGTTACAGGCTTTGCAGCGGTAAAGAACACCAGTAAAATCGACAGGAACCATCGCAATTGAAACAATTTGACAGACGGAAATTTCCTACTTCTCAAGGATCCCGATGAATTCTTATCCATGAAATTCATTCTCAAGTAATTAATTATATGTTCCATAACATTATTTATATTAGACTTACACAAAATGATTTATAGTTTACTCGTACCTGCAGATGGACACAGATGAATTTGTTAATGATATATAATATTAAAAAAAAATTTGGTAGCCCCGGATTGAAAGCAAATGTAACTTTTCTTTTGTTCAGCTTATGCAAACCACTCCCTTTGTCTTTTCAAATCGGAATTCAGTGCATTATAAACAATATTGGCATTAGGAATCACCTGGAAATCAAACATGCCCACACATATAAAGTCGGCCCCATTTTCAAATGCAAATTTAAATCCGTCTTCAGGGTCTATGGCTCCTGCTGCTAGAACTTTATAGGCAATCCAGGGTGTCTCGCAGTTTTTAAAAAAAGCAGAAACGTCTTCTGTCGAGGGACACCAAATATTATCATGAAATTGATTCCGATCCAGACTGCCATAATTAAGATCATGCATAAATTCACTGCGGTTTTCAGATGGATGAGCCGACCAGTATTTGTCATGATGAAAAGTTTTCATGAAAAAATCGGTTTCTATGCCGTTGTCAATACATGCCATCGGTACCTGAATTGCATGACCTGCTGTCCCGGCTATAAGGCCCTGGCTTCTTATAAATTCGATTGGTCCGGCCAGATATTCCAGACGATTCTCATAAACCAGTTTATCAGCAATACCCCCCATTACAAAAGCGCCAATGGCCCCCGCATCAACAGCTTTCTGAATGTTGGTAAAATCATTTTCTTCGGGATAGGTTTGAGCCAGCCATTGGATTTTGCCACCTCTTTTCCAGTATTTATCCAGTATTCTGATGGTCTGATCATCAGTCCGTAAAATTGTTGTATTAATGCCACAGGCTTCATATAACCACAGGATCTCAATCACTTTTTCGTCTGTAAAGTAGTTTTTAATTAAAGGAGATACGTAAATCAAATCACGCGCGTGTGCAAAACCGGCAATCAGATTGCCACCCGGTATAATCCTGCTGATCTCAACATGTTTGATTTTACCTTTGGGTACTTTTCCCTGAAGTTCGCTCATATCCCTCTTTTTAACACTCATGATCGTAGCTCTGGTTGTTGCATCAACCGTTTCCAGATTTTCTTCCTCGAAACTTAACCAACCATTCTTTTTCGCCATTCCAAAAAATGCTACTCCTAATACCGGAATTGAAGCCAGGTTTTTAATCATTTCCCTCCTGGTATTCATCGCCGTTTCAGGATTTTTCTGGTTTTCTTGCTGTGGAAAGATCCTCTCCTTCCGTTGTTGAAATAAAACATTTATTAGACGGTCAAAACTCCATAGGTAATCTTCCTTGAGTAAAGCAAAAACCAGTAAAATCCCAGCTTCTATTAAATTGAAATTGACAAAAAAATACTGTCCCTGTGTGGGTATGCTTGTAGCAACAAAAGGTGGATTGGCAATATAATATAATAAGAGCATAAAGATTCCGGCAATACTAGCCAACCTAGTAAACAGGCCTAAAAACAAACCCAGGCCAATCAATATCAATCCCCATATATTTATAAAATCAGTAATTGCCAGCGCAGTGGGATTTGCTATGATCCAGTGAAAAAAGCCTGAAAAAAGCCATTTTGATTCCATTAAATAGCCATAACTTGACCAGCCGTCCATGGCTAATTTAGAAATCCCTTCATACAAAAAATGCCAGCCCACTATAACCCGTAAAACTGTTAATACCGTTTTTTGGAGATTTATTTGATGTGATCTATCCATTATATTCTATATTTTAAAAAAAATACCATATTCTAATATCGTTTACATAATATATGTAATTAATATATTACAAGGTAATACCTGTTTTTAAAATCCGCCAATTTTTTACCTAATTTATGATATTGAGAATTTGTGTTATTGTGGGAATCCAACCTTCTCACGCTATGGCGTGATTCAGTTGGTAAAGTGGTTAATTGGGTAATCGGTTATATTTGGAAAAGGAGAATCATCGAAATGATCTACCAGTTTACCTGCCGTAGCCTGGGCACCTCGCTTCGTCGTAATTACGCAGAGGCAAGAAGGCATATTTTACTAATTTACCCCAAAATTAAATTCCCAGAATTCTTCTTGCATTCCCGGACCTGAAAAGTTCTTTTGTCTCATTATTGGCTTCAGTATCTCTAAGCGATTCAATGCGCAGGAGTCCTGTAAGATAATCCAGAATAGGTGAATGGGTTCCAAAGGCAAATTTATTTTTCCCGTAAATAGAAAGAAGTTCACCCAGCTTATTCATTGATCTGCCTGAAGTATCAAATACAATATCTGCTTTTTTTAAAAGGTCCATTTCTTCATCGGTCAAACGTGTGCTGTTTGCAACATTCAGGATCATATATTTTGCATCAGGCACTTCCCTGATAATCGGAACAATATCCTTTAATTCCCATTCTTTCTCCAGATCCATCCATGAACGCTGCCTGCTATCAACGATACGAAGCGTTAATGCTACAGTCAAATCACGATCCCGCACCATTTCTACAAGTTCTATACAGGCGGGATCCGTCAGTTCATAATCATGATACAAGGGATATATTCGGATACCCTTCATTCCCATTTCAGTTATGCACGTTTCCAGATCGTCCTTCCATCCGGCATATATGGGATTAATAATGGCAAAAGGAATAAAACGGTCTCGAAAACGTCTGCCAGCGTTTATCTCATCAAACAATTCTTCATTAGCTGACTGCGTATTCTTGTAAAAAATACCATTAAGGTTACTGACTACAGAAATATCAACACCATACTTATTCATCCTTTCAAGCAATGTGTTACACGTATTATACTTAAGCTGCTTGAAAGGCCAGTGTCCGACATATGCATTGATATCAAGCAACACCATTCCCTCCTTTTTTTAAGATGTTATTATAATTGTCAAAAAAGATTTTTTCTTTTTGTGATTCATTAAGATTTGATGCCAGGATCTTTCCAACACCCTGATAATAAGAGCCGTCCGATCCATAAAACAACCGGTTCTCACCAAGGTATTTAACTGCAAAATCGATCATTTTTTCTTCATTATTGCTGCCTGAAGTATCCACATAAATATTCGGATAGTCTTTAAAGAGTTTGCATTCATATTCCCAGTCCGCCCCACCTCCAATATGCGCAAATTGAAACATCGCTTCTGGATATCTTTTTGCTGCATCCACAAAATCTTCCGGAATGGAGGTATTGGGTGCTTCACCTATATCATATTTCATCCGGTAGCCACCCAGACCCAGTTGACAAAATCCATGCATCAACATGATCATTTTTAGATTTATGAATTTTTCAATAATAGGAAAGTATAACGGATCATTGATTTTAACCTGTGTATATCCTTTATATCCGGCCATCCCAAGGTCCACACAGCGGTCTATCTCTTCTAGCGATTCTTTTGGGTAGACTGGATTTAATGTAAGAAAACCAATAAGCCTGTCAGGATACTGCTTGACGGCTTTTATTACAAGATCATTTGATTCCCTGACCTGTTCAGGATCCTCGGGTTCGGTGCCAGAATAATTTGTAATTGGTCTCGAAACACATAGTTTCTCGATTCCCAGCCGGTCTGCAAAATCTATAACGACCTCAGGATCACTATCCGGAGAAAGGTATACATGAGCGTGTGCATCGAGCTTTCTGTATTTTTTTACTTCTTTCATTAACTCATATGAAGACTTTTCAGATTCACGTTCCGGGTTACATCCCAGAAGATTACTTGTCAACATCATACCAGTTGCTGATATGGCGGTATCTTTGAAAAACTTCCTTCGATTGATTTTTGATGCCATGGTAAAAAATATTCATACTAAATTTAAGTAAGATACTCGAAAGAAGAAATTCTTATAAAACAATTTGTCTGATACGTATAATCATTAACTGCATATGTATTGCTATCCGAATAATAATTTCATCAAACTGATTAAAGAATGCTTGGATGTTTTTAATAATCATATAAAGTTCTATTCGTACCTTAAAGCCTCAACAGGATTTTTTAAAGCGGCCTTAATGGATTGATAGCCTACAGTTAACCAGGCAATAACCAGGGCTAAAATACCGGCAAAGAGGAAAATCCAAAGAGTTATATTGGTTTTATACACGAAATTTTCTAACCACCTCTGCATAATATACCACGCAACTGGTGAAGTGAGGGCGAAAGAAATGATTACCAACTTCGTGAAATCTTTAGTTAGCAACTTAAAGATATCTTCCGTTTTGGCACCGTTTGCCTTTCTAATACCGATCTCTTTTACTCTTCTTTCTGCCATGAAAGAAGCTAAGGCAAACAATCCAAGACAACTTATGAATATAGCCAGTATAGCAAAAAATTGAAATATCTTTCTGGTTCTCTGCTCTGCGTTATAAAGACTCTCATAATCTTCATCAAGAAATTTATAATAGAATTCCCTATTGTCCGAACTATGTTTCCTATATACATTTTCTATATATTTAATACTTTCGGCTAAATTTAAATTGCTGATTTGTAGAAACATGATGTAATTCTGATCTCTTCGCTGATACAAAATGATCGGCTCAATTTTGTTGTGAAGAGACTTGAAATGAAAATCTTTTAGTACACCAATGATCCTTACATCAAATCCCCAGAATTTTAATTCGCTTCCAATCGGATTTTCTAATCCCATAACTGATAAAGCTTGTTCATTAATAACCACTGAGAGCGTATCAGATGGGATATCGTCTGAAAAAAATCTTCCTTCTAATAATTCAAGTTTAAAGGTTTTAAGATAATCAGCATCAACAGAAAGATTATGAAACAATATGGTTTCATCAGGATTCTTACCCTCCCATTCAACCATTGATGAGGAATTGGCTATATAGGTAGGGAATTGATTGGAGGTTGAGGCATATAATATATCAGGATTTTGAAGCATTTCATTTTTTACTACATCGGACTTCTGCCTCATAGACTCGTTCATAAAAACGTACACTACATTGTCTTTATCCAGTCCCAGTTTTTTATTTTTCATATAATCAAGTTGACGTGATATGATCAGGAATCCAATGATTAGGAATAAGGATAAAGAAAACTGAACTATTACCAATAACTGCCTGAAGGAAGAGTTTCCTAAACCACGATGTGGTAAACCTTTCAGGATTTCTATACTCTTTAAAGAGGATAGGTAAAAAGAGGGATAACCACCTGATAACAAACCAACAAAAATTATAAATGACAATGAAAATATTAAAAATTCCCAGCTGAAATATGGAATGGTTAAGTCCTTACCACTTATATCATTAAAAGAGGGAAGAAAAGAATCCACAAGAACAATCGACAAAATATATGCTACAAAGCACACCAGAATAGATTCAATAATAAATTGTCGTATTAATTGATTTTTTGTAGATCCTACAACTTTTTTAAATGCAATCTCACGAGCTCTGTTATTGGATTTTGCTGTGGTTAGGTTCATAAAATTAATACAGGCTATCAACAATACAGCTATGGCAATAACAATAAATATATTGACATATCTGATATCTCCATGGCCATTCACATCAGCTGTAAATTTACCCGCCGAATAAAGATGAATTTTTTTAACAGGTTGCAAATAAATATCTGTTACTGAACCTTCATTATGATCCTTAATAGTATTTATTATTTTCTCATTCAAATCATCAAGCTTGTGATTTTCATGCAGTAATACATAGGTATATATCCAGTTATTACCCCATTGGTCAAGATCGTTCCCTTCATTTTTTAAATGTTCGAATGGGAGCAATAAATCAAAATTTATATGTGAGTTATCAGGGAATTTATTGATAACCCCAGCTACATTGAATTCATAGTCTTTATTAACTCTCAAGATTCTTCCAATAGGATTGCTATCAAAATATTTTTCAGCCAGCTTTTTTGTTAACACAACTGAATTTAAATCATTAAAAGATATCTCCTTATTACCTTCAATAAAATCAACCGAGAACATTTCAAAAAAATCCCTATCTACAAATGCCGAACTTTCTGTAAAAGTCTGACCATCATTTTCGATAACAGAAAAACTGTTTTTAAACCGTGTTGCATGTGTGATTTCCGGATATTCATCTTTAAGGTTTTTCGCTAGTGGGGAGGGAGTAACCGCAACTGGAAATATTTCTCCTCCCGAATAATATTGGTTTTCCACAACCCGGTATAAATTATCGATATTAGAGTGGAACATATCATAACTCCTCTCGTCCTTCACCCATAGAAGAATGGCCAGCGTACAAGCTAACCCTATTGATAGGCCTGAAATGTTTATTATCGTGTAAAATTTATTCCTTAAAAAATGTCTTATGGCAAATTTGAAAATATACTTAAACATTGTAGTAAAAAATTAAATTCAACTATATATAAAACTATTAACGATGTCTTGAATAAAAATAGGGCGACTTGATTCATAAAATTAGATCTATACTGATCTTTTAAAACATGTAAGTCTTCAAACCAAAGGCAATCAAAACCACATATTTAATCTAAGGAATCTTTCTTTGTAAATATAGAATAGTGGCTATTATACTATAATAAAATTATTGATTAATTCGATCCTTTGCCTCTTGAATTTTTCTATGGAGTTCCATAAATCTTTTATGCTGCGTTTTCTCACCCCAAACATTTAAGTTCAAATTTATATTTTCCGATTCAACCAGAACATCAGCACCACTTACCTTGGCATTTCCTCTTAATTCTACTAATAAAGAATCTTTAGAATAGAGTATTTTATCAGCAGAAATTGTCATTATGTTCCTGAAAATAAGTTCATTGGTATAGACATCAACGATATCCATATAAACTTTACCACTTAAGAAATCATTCTCAAAATGATTACATTCATTACAAAGTTGATTCGATACCTTCAACCTTTCGGCTGTTACTTTAGATTTTTTTGAAGCAGATATATAAGAAAACCCCCCATAATAATACAATGTTGAATCATTAATCCGATATCCACCACCCGTACCCGAAAAATAATGTAGTCTATCAGGTTTTCTTTTAGGTGCATCCTGTGACACACTAAATGCTGTTACTGCAAATAAAACGGAAAAAACGGGTAGAATTGACATCAATTTATAATTGAAATGTCGTTTTTTTTGACCTTTTGAAAGCATAATTAATCTTTTTTGTAATTGCGAAAAATAAAATCCGCTTGTCAGAAAGTGATGATGTTCTTTAGAAGTGAAGTTTATAAGTCTATATGAATAATCTGTATGATTCGCACCTGTCTCCAATACATATTGGTCAGCTAAAAACTCATGATTCAATTTGATAGAATTCTTATATAAATAGATGATTGGATTGAACCAGTAGAATATGAATATGATCTCAATGAGTATTATATCCAAGGAATGGCATTGCCTGACATGCGCCAATTCATGGTGAAGCAAGTCTTTATCAATTATTCTATTATGATAATCATCCCTACTAACAAATATGTGATTGAAAAAACTGTGTGGAATTGTATTCTTATCAAGTAAAATGATTTTTTGATTATGGAAAATCACCTTTTCATTCTTTCTGGCTTGGTGGTTAAGTTTGATAACGTTAAACAAAAATTTTACAAACAGTAGTGTAGATATAACTATGTAGAATAAACCAATTAATTCTATAATACTAATTGTATTTAAGTTATCATTTATTTTATCGCCATTACCTGTCAGACTATCCTGACTTTTTACAATTAATGCAAATTTTTGTAGTCCAACGGCACTTTCTGTTATTATATTATTTTGTTTATTTGAAATGGTTATTTCAAAGAATGGTACACTTAGTGAGAAAATGAGCGCAATCAACAAATAAACTCTTTTGAAATTATGATTTGTTGATTTGCCGGATGAAAAGTAATAAGATCCATAAAGGACAATCAGGCAAAAACTTGATTTAATGATGTATTCAATCATTTGATTTGGATTTTAAATGATTATCAACGATTTTTTTCAACTTTTTTAAGTCGGATTCACTTAAATCTATTTCCTGTGTAAAAAAGGATGCGAATTGTTCGGCTGAATCATTAAAGAAATTCTTTATTAACGCATTTATATGCGTCGAAAAGTATTGATTTTTTTTAATCAGTGGATAATACTCCCTGCTATTCCCATAAAGTTTATAATTAACAAAGCCTTTGTCGATTAATCTTTTCAACAAGGTATTTATCGTGGTTGTGGCAGGCTTAGGGTCAGGAAACTGTTCCTTTAACTCTTTAAAAAATGCTTTTTCAAGTTTCCACAGATATTTCATTACCTGCTCTTCTGCCTTAGTGAGACTCATTGCTCTAAACGTCTTTACTATGCTCTATAAATGTAGAGTAATTAAATGGGAAAAACCAGTCTTTTA
>WOR8_10000830_pt1 | contig 35625 bp, 23 predicted proteins | sample DeeMarSeWOR38_10_FD_19890 | JGI IMG/M metagenome (IMG submission 19890) | reverse complement strand
ATGGCCATTGGAAAATCCGGTGCCAGAAACGCGGGCATTCTGGCAGTTCAGATCCTGGCCCTGGCCGATGCGGGGCTGGCGGAAAAACTCGACAAATACAAGCAGGATATGGCCGCCAAAGTCGAGCAAAAAGCCAAAAAGCTTGAAAGTAATTATTAGACAGGATTTACAGGATTATTTGGATTTACTTTTTTGGCCGCTCTCCGGAAGAGAGCGGCCAAACCCCAATCGCCTCCGGCGAAGGTATTCATAAGTTTTTTTATAATTAAACAGCACTACAATAATACATACAGATAAATGGTATTTATTACAGAAATTACTTTTCCGCTGAAAGCGGATTGAGTTTTTCCAGTTTCATCAGGAAACTGGAAAAAATTAAAAATAATCCTGATAATCCTGTTAATCCTGTCAAAAAAAAATAAATCCGAAAACAAATTCAATTTATTCGATGCACGGGCCTATTATAAGAAAGATAAACCCGACAACGCCCGAACCTGGGATTATTGCAGAAGCGGCGGCGGTTATTCAACGGGGCGGCATAATTGCGTTTCCCACGCGCTGCCTGTATGGCCTGGGTGCAGATGCCTTGAATCCGGACGCTGTTGGACGATTGTTTAAAATAAAGCAGCGTCCGGGCGACAAACCAATTCTGGTGCTGATTGACGCCCGAAATCGACTGGAATCCCTGGTCGGCCATATCCCGCCGGCTGCGGCTGCCATTATGGATGCTTTTTGGCCCGGCCGGGTGACGCTCGTATTTGAAGCCCGCAAAATGCTGCCGGCTGAACTGACCGCGCATACCGGTAAAATCGGCGTGCGCCTTCCGGGACATCCGGCTGCTATGGCGCTGGTCAAACATTTAAAGGGTGCGGTAACCGGCACCAGCGCCAATTTATCCGGGCAGGCAGGCTGCTGCCGGGCTCAGGATCTGGAACCGCAGGTTGCCGGGCAACTTGACCTCATTCTGGACGCCGGCACCCTTGAGGGTGGCGCCGGGTCCACCGTTGTCGATGTAACCGTGGATCCACCCCGGGTTTTAAGAGAAGGGCAGGTAGCGGCTAAAGACGTATTAGACCGGGTTAAAGGATTATAGTGTTGTGTCGCGCAAGGAATTTACTAAACAGGTCCTATCTCAGGTTTCAGGTTTCGGCTGTCAGGTGCCAGGCAAATAGCTCAAAATCCATAGCTATCAAATTCTGTTAGTTGTCAGTGGCTTGTTGTCCGTTGCAAACAAGATCAACTGACCACTAACAACGAACAACTGACGGTTTATACACAGATGAACATATGAACTTTGAACCCCAGACACCTGAACACTGAAACCATAGAAACAGTGTTGTTAAAAGAACTCCACCGGACTAAAATATATAACACCGCCTTTGTAACATTTTTGTGGGATATGACACTGAGGCGAACTCCAACCTGTTGACAATCCTCAGGAATTTGCTTATAAAAATCTTTGTTTTGCCGGAGTGGTGAAACTGGTAGACGCACTGGACTCAAAATCCAGCGGATCTTGCATCCATGTCGGTTCGATTCCGACCTCCGGCACCAGTAAACAAAAAGGGTTGGCCATCAGGCCAACCCTTTTTGTTTATGTTCAATTGGTTATATTCGTTAAGTTCGAACCAATTGGACGAATCGAACCAATCCAACCAATAAAACATAATATTAGGTTTTAGGTGCCCGCCCAGCGAAATGCTTACCCCATTAAGCGCGAAGCCTGCTTCACTGGGCCATTTGGTTACTTTTATCCTTTAAGGCCTGTTCCAAATTCTGCTGGGCTTTGGCGTAGTTGGGATAGATCTTCAAAGCGGCGGAAAATTGTTCGATCGCTTCTTCATAACGTCCCTGGCTTGCCAGGGTTACACCCAGATTATTATAAGCCTCGGCATAATTGGGATCGAGTTGCAGCGCAGTAAGAAGATGATCGATAGACTCCTGAAACCGGTTCTGGTTTCTGCGAACCACCCCCAGGTTATTATGCGCTTTGGCGAAATGAGGATTGATCTCTAACGCTCGCGTTAGATATTCGCCTGCTTCCTCGAAACGATTTTGGATCAAATGGGCTACGCCTAAATTGCTGAGTACGCCAATATCTTTGGGGTCGATCTCCAATGCTTTTAAAAGGTGGGTGATGCCCTCTTCAACCCTTCCCAGCAATGCCAGGGTCAGGCCGAGATTGGCATAAGCATTCAGGTAATCCGGGTCAATTTGTAAGGCTTTATAATAATGCGCTACCGCTTCATCGTAATGACCCCTATCGCCCAGGGCAGCTCCCAGATTGTTGTATGGCCGGGCCTTTTGCGGGGATTTTTTAATGCAATCTTCCCAAACAGTGATGCGATCGCGCCAAACCTGGTTTCTTTCGTAGGTCCACACGGCGCAAACGATTGCCAGGGTGCACAGAATTACGGTCCTCAGCCACGTCGGGCCGGCCCAGCGATAAACAGACAGGACGACAATCAGGCAGAGCATCATGGTCGGAAGGTACAGCCGGTGTTCGAAGATGATTTCAAGCCCGAAGACCGAAGATTCAATCACCAGGTTTCCCAGAAACCACAGAATGCAAAATGAGATAAGGCGCTGGTTTCTTGCCGTTATGATTGCCACAACCACCAGGGCGGCGATCGCCAGCATAGAAATTAAAGTGGTGATCGGATCCGTCAATGAAGATGACAGCCCAAAATCATGATCCAGGTTCAGCCGGGAAGGATGCGGCCACAGAAAAAGGCTGATATAGAAAATAACCACCCGAAACTCTGTCAGCATGCGCTGCACCGGCGTGAAATTGCGAATTTTATAACCTGCCAATATCCTGTCTAAGGGGTCGGGACCCAGATAGATCAGGGCAATGATTGCCAGCAACAACAGCAAACCGACCAGTCCCGGAATGTGATCTTTTAGCCATTTCAGGCTTAAATTCTCGAAGAAAAACCACTCATAAAGGATAATAAAAAAGGGCAGGGTCGCTGCATTTTCCTTTGTGCCTAAAGCCATTATCCCGGCCAGAATGCAGCCCGACAGCAGCCACCGCTTTGATCTCATCTGCGGATTCATTCGAAAATGAACGTAGAACAGAAAAGATAAAATATAGAACATAGCCGCTAAACTGTTCATGCGCTGAACAATATAACTGATCGATTGAGTTTGCAGCGGGTGAAACAACCAGATGGCTGCCGCAAAAAATGAAATCCACCTGGCGTTCGTATTCCTGGATTGCATTGCAGGGGTGCGAAATGTTGCCTGGATGAAAAAATAAAGTAAAATTCCGCTGATGACGTGGATGATGACATTGAGGACATGGAAGCCCACCACATTATAGCCGTGCAGGTAATAGTTTAACGCGAAACTGATATATGCCAGCGGGCGGCGATGTAAGCGGCTATCAAAGGCAGCTGATGCCAAACCGTTGAAGGTGAGCCGGGAAATTCGAATATGGGGGTTTTCCTCAATATGAACTTTATCATCAAAAATAAATGGAGCCGTCAGGGTGTCGGCATAGATAAAAATTACCGGTACCGCCAGCAATACCAGAAGCCAGGCACCATATGAGCGGCCCTGGCCGGTTAGAAGGTTGCTTTTGAGAGCTTTCATTTATCTGGGAAGTACTTTAACACTAAAGCCATCTTTCCGGAGCTGGCTTGCAAGGTTTGCAGCTGATTCTCTGTTTTCATAAGCACCGATTAGAATTCGGGTCTGGTTTTGCCCGGTCCCGGCCGGAAGGCTGTAAGGCAAATATCCTTTCGTTTGAAGCGTGGACATGAGTTCTTGAACCTCTTTTTCAGAACCCACAAGGCCCACTTGAACGGCATAGGGTTTTTTGGTGACCCTCACATACCGGAAGCTTCTCTTTTTCAATCCGGCGGCAGCGGCCTTGGCTTCGTCATGGGTCTTGTAGTGTCCGATGTAAACGCGATGCCATGTTCCTTTACCGGAAATATGGACCGGGCTTGTAAAGGCGCGGTCGCCTTTGGTCAATAAATCCTTGGCCACCCGGTTTGACATCTGCGAATCCCGAAATGAGCTGACCTGAATCGTATAAGGCAAAGGCTTGGGGGGTAATGGCAGGGTTTTTATTTTTTTTGTTTCGGCGGTCGCAACCGTTTTTTCTGTTTGCGGCGGTGTGATCATTTTTTTTTCTTCAGACGCCTGCACCGGTTCGTCTTTTGTTTTTCTTTTTAAGGAAACCTTTGAATTTTTGTTCCTGGAATATTTCGGCGCAGCGGGGTAGTTGATCAGCAAAGATTGTTGCGACCGGTAGGACTTCAGGTGGGTCATGTATTTCGGTACTTCCGAAGTTTTATCCGCCGCCAGCAGCTTTTGAACGGCTTTTTTCTGGGTGTCGATGGCCGATTCAAAATTGCCGGCTGCCGCATACGCCGCTGCCAGCGTATCCAGAGATACAGCGCTCGGTTTGAGTTCAACGGCTTTTTGCGCCAGCGGGATGGCCCTGGCACCGTTGCGGAAACGTTTGTCGTCAGCGGTAGCCAATATCCAGGCTTTGTTATTATAGGCATCAACGAAAAATGGATTAATCTCCAGGGCGCGGCTAAAGTCATTCAACGCCTGCTGCAGGTCTCCCGTTTGGGTGCGTGCGAAGCCGCGGTTATTATATGCGTCGGCATAGCGCGGACGTATTTTAAGCGCTTTGTCATAATCGGCGATGGCGCTGTCAAAATCACCTTGCAGTGCCCGGGCAACGCCTCTGTAATTATAAGCCTGATAGTCCTGGGGTATAATTTCGATGGCGGTTGAGAAGGCCTTAATGGCCTGATCATATCGATGTTTGCCGATAAGCTTAAGCCCCGTATCAACCCAGTCCTCTTCTTCGGCCCCCGTAACCGGTCCGGCTAGAAATGCCGCAATTCCGATAATTGTTAACATCGTTATTATGGATCGCATTCTCACTCTCCCAGTTAACCCTAATCTGAGATGTTTGTTGGTAAATATAAAGATCAGCAAAGAAAACATTTAACCTTAAGAAATAATCTGCGTTAATCTGCGTAATCCTCCATAAATACTGGCGGACAGGTCTGTGGATATTATTAAATCTGCGGATCAATTTACTATGAAGCTATCAGCTATGGGCTAATATTGCCTTCCGGCTTTAGAAACAAGTCTAGAATATCGAAAATGCGGCCAAAATGCAATCATATTGAATCGGTCGAAAGACATTGGCGTACAGTACTATGGATCGTGGGTTTATGTTTTTTTGGTGCTATAATTACTTAATTTTCGGGGCTTTACGCAATACAGCAGGTGTTTTCATTTGACAGCCGGCAGCATTAATTATAAAATTAAAGGGTTACTGGATTTAAAGGTCAGAAAACAGAAGTCAGAGGTCAGAGGTCAGAAAACAGAAGTCAGATAAGGCGCTCCATCTTCCTTTTTCTCCGTTTTTATCATCTGTCTTCTGTCATCTGACATCTGTCCTCTGAATATGGATAACCGAACCCTGAACCTGTGTGGAGTATGTTGCTGAATGAAATCGAAGAAAAATAAACAAACCCCTATCATGGAATCGATGGTGGTCTTCGGCATCGGACTGGCCGCATTTTATTGGATTTGCGAATCTTTTATGTATTTCTTTATGAAACCCGAGGCCAATTTTATTCAGCATTTGTTTGGTCCGAGCAAATTTGAAATATTTACCCGGTTGCTGGTGCTATGCCTGCTGGCAATTTTCACGTCCCATTACCAGTACACCTTCAACAAGCGCCGCCTGGCGGATGAGGCCCTGCTGGAAAGCGAATTGAAATATCGCTCAATCGTTGAAGGCATTGAAGAAGGCTATTTCGAAATTGATTTTGATCGAAACCTCACTTTTTTCAATGATCCCCTGTGTAAAATGCTGGGCTATTCCAGTGACGAGATGAGGGGCAAAAATACCCGGGGATTTACCGCTGCGGCCACGATTGAGAAAATGGATCAAATCTATGAGCAGATCCAAAAAACCGGAGAGCCCGTTCAGGTAACCGACTATGATGCTGTTGGGAGAGACGGCGCCAGCATAGCCCTGGAGCTTACCGCCGCTCTGATGCGAAATGCGGATGGAAATCCCATCGGGTTCAGGGGCGTATTGCGGGATGTATCCGAACGCAAGGATGCGGAAGCGGAAAAGAGAAAGCTTGAAACCCAGGTCCGGCAGGCCCAGAAAATGGAATCTATCGGCACTCTGGCCGGCGGCATTGCCCATGATTTTAATAATATTCTCATGGGAATTCAGGGAAATGCCTCCCTCATGCTCCTGAAAACCAAAAAAGGCGAGGTGAATTATGAGAAGTTAAAAAATATCGAAACCTATGTGGAGAACGGTACGGAGTTGACCAAACAGCTGCTGGGCTTTGCCCGCAGAGGCAAATATTATGCGATTGCCACGGATTTAAACAACGTTATCGACAGGTCCGCATCCATGTTCGGCCGCACCAAAAAGGAAATCCGAATGCATTCCGATCTGCAGCCGGAACTCTGGACGGTGGAAGTCGATCGGGGCCAGATCGAACAGGCGCTGTTAAATCTTTACGTAAACGCCTGGCAGGCGATGCCCCAGGGCGGAGACCTGTATCTGAAAACCGAAAATATTATCCTGGATGCGGATTTTGCCAATAGCATGCCCTATAAGGTCGAAGCCGGCGATTACATCAAAATAACCGTAACCGACACGGGAAGCGGTATCGACAAAGAAACCCGGGAACGGATTTTTGAACCCTTTTTTACCACCAAAGAAATGGGCCGGGGCACCGGTCTGGGGCTGGCATCTGTTTACGGAATTATCAAAGGCCACGGGGGCTATATTAACGTTTACAGCGAAGAAGAGGCGGGCACCACCTTTACAATTTATTTGCCGGCATCCGGCAAAGCAGTGCAGCAGGAAAAAATAGAGCCTGTCGCCACGGTTTCTAAAGGGAGCGGAACGGTTTTGCTGATTGATGACGAGGAAATGATCATCAAGGTTGGCGAGGAGCTGTTGCAGGAACTCGGCTATAATGTTCTTGTGGCCAGAAGCGGGCAGCGCGCGATTGAATTATATAAGAAAAACACCGATAAAATTGACCTGGTCATCATGGACCTGATCATGCCCGGGATGGGCGGCGGCGAAACCTTTGACCGCTTAAAAGAAATTAATCCCGATGTTAAGGTGCTGCTGTCAAGCGGCTACAGCATTAACGGTCAGGCCTCCGAGATTTTAGAGCGCGGCTGTGACGGCTTTATTCAAAAACCATTCAACATAAATCAGCTGTCCGAAAAGATTCAAACGATTTTCGGTCAGAAATAGGCATCGGGCGTCAGGCAATTGGCTTTAGGCTCAAAGGGTCAGAGATTCAAGGTCTTGTTGGATTCGTCCTATTTGTTTTATTGGTTAAATTAGTTTAATTGGTTAAATTTGTTGAATAGATGAATGGTTGATCGGCAGAACCAATCGAACCAATTAGACCAATTGAACTAATGAAACCGGCCGCAGGCCTCCATATGAACCAAACCAACCAATTAAACATCGTTTTCTGATTACTGTCTTCTGACTTCTGAAACGAACCTAAGGTTCGTAAACGACGGGTTCCCTTAATATCATCTCGATCGCGCTGGCGGCTGTTTCGGACGCTTCCGGGAAGACCTGTTTGAGTCCGCGAATGTGACGCAGATTGTCTGCGGTTCTTAAGATCAGCATTACCAGATCGCCTTCCTCCATTTCGGCCAGAGCGCCCACTTTTTCCCATGATTCCCCGATAGCCCAGGCGTAAATGGCCGCAACCGGCCTCAGAAGCAAAGGCCGTGCTTCGAATCCCCGATCCAGCATCTGCCTGCCAAATGGCCTTAAACCCTTGACGGCCTGGTTGAATGTATTCAACAGCGGTTTGGGCACCCTTGATTTGGGTATTTTCGAGTCGGATTCACGCTCGTTGACAAACGCAGCGATGATGGCGGCCAGAAGGTGCGGTTCGGATATCGGCAGGATGCCGAGGCGAAATCCCTCTGCGATCAAAAGGGGCTGATCGACCCGCAGCTGGCTGGCCCATTTTCCGTCCGCGGTCAGCTCACCCGTGCCGGTGACATAGCCGGTTTCCTCTAGAAAATGAAGATGACGTAAAAAATCGCTCCACAGGCTCTGCGGGCTGCTTTTGCGGGTTTTTTTCTTTGCTGACGTTCCGGTTAAATAGGCTGCGAACGACCGCTTGAGCAGATCTTTGACCTGATCCGGATTGTGGGACAGCAGCAAATTCAGCACCATGGAAAAATTTATCCTGATCTGACTGACGACATCCATAGCGGGTGAATGAAACAGCCGCGCCATCAGGCGCACATCCATGAATTTGGTGGGCAGCAGCAGCGCAAAACCAATATTATCCATGCCCCTGCGACCGGCGCGGCCGGTCATCTGGTGAAATTCGGTGGCGTCGAGGGGCAGAAACTGGGTTCCGTTAAAGCGGTCCGAATTGAGAAAGACAACGGTACGGGCCGGAAAATTCACGCCGGCCGCCACTGTGGACGTGGCAAAGACCGCATCCAGCAGGCCTTCGGTCATCAATCGTTCCAGAATCAATTTCCAGGCCGGCAGCTGGCCGGCATGGTGGGATCCAACTGCCAGATTTTCAAGAGACCAGCGCTGGCGGTGGTTAAAGATATGATGGCTCTGATAGGCATAGGATTCAATCCGCTCGATAAGCCCGGCTTTGCGATCTGGATCAATCTGAAGACCTGCGCGACACAGCTCCAGGGCGCGGTCACAGTCTGCCCGGGACTTCAGAAAGATTAAGGCCGGCAGCAGGTGAAATTTTTTTAACACCCGCAGGACCTGATCGAATGGGGGCAGTTCGCGGCTCGAGCGGCGTTGTTTCCTATGTTTTGCTTTTAGAAAATTATCAACCTTTTTGGATATTTTTTCTCTGCCGGCGGCCCTGGCGCGTTCGGTTAACGGCAGCAGGGTTCCGGAAGGATGCAGAAAAAGGGGAACCAGCGGGACCGGCCTCTTTGTTTCTTTGATGACCTTACAGGGCGATGACCGAATCGAAGAAAGCCAGTCTGCTATTTGATCGGCATTGCCGATGGTTGCTGAGAGCAACAGGAGCGGAATACGTGCCGGCAGATAAATCATGATTTCTTCCCAGACCACCCCCCGGTCGGCATCCCCCAGAAAATGGGCTTCGTCGAGAACCACAAAGTCGGTTGCCAGCTTTTCGCCGCGGTGCATGGCATCATAGAGCTGATTGCGCAGGATTTCAGTAGTCCCCACGATGATTGAAGCATCCGGGTTTTCCTTGCGGTCGCCGGTTAGGATGCCGACGTGCTGCTGGCCGAAAATAGCTGAAAATTCGGCATATTTGGCATTGCTCAGCGCTTTTAGCGGGCAGGCATACCAGGATTTTCCATTGCCGGCGTGAATCCGGGCGATCGCCCGCTCGGCAATCCAGGTCTTCCCGGCACCGGTCGGTGCCGTCACCAGACAGTCGCTGTGTTGAATTGCAGCCAGAGCACGGGTTTGAAATTCATCCGGTGTGAACTCGGGGTTCCGGGGTACGCCGATTTCGCTAAACGTTTTACGAAGCCTGGCATCGGCACCCGCCTTTAAGTGAGGTGTTTTTGGTTTTTTGCGGGAATATAGCTTTGGCCGGGAAAAATGTTTTCTGCGTTTTGGCATTAGAGTCTGGAGATCATGGTCTTAACCCGGGCTTTTGACGGTGAGTCTACGTCAAAAGGTGAGATGCCGTTGAGATCCGCTTCGATTAGCGCCTCGTCATAGGGCAGAAAGCCAAGGAATTCAAAACCGTCCAAATGGTTTCTTAAAAATTGTTCGTCTTTTTCACTGCGCACTTTATTACCGACCACCGCGATATGGTCTAACCCGATATCTCCGGCCAGCTTGCGGATATGTTCGGCGGTGTCGATGCTGCGCCGACCCGGCTCCACCACCACGATGAGCCTGTCGACCGCCTTGGCTGTTGCCCGGCCCAGATGCTCGATGCCGGCCTCCATATCCATCACCACGACTTCATCACGGGCCAGAACGATATGCATAACCAGGGCCCTGAGCAGGGCGCTTTCCGGGCAGATACAGCCGGAACCCCCTTTTTTTATACCGCCCAGGCGCATCAGCTTGATCTGTTCAAAGCTTACCGACACCGCATCCGGCAAGTCGTCCACTTTGGGATTGAGTTTAAAATAACCGCCGATGCTGCCGGGTTTGGCGCCGGTCCTTTCGAATATAAGGTCTTCCATTTCAGATATGGGCACGACCTTGTCGGCATCAGAAATACCGATGCCGGCGGCCAGGTTGGCATCCGGATCCGCGTCGATGGCCAGGACGCGCTTGCCTGCATCATTGAGGGTTCGAATCATTAATGCGGAAAATGTTGTTTTTCCAACGCCGCCTTTACCACTGACTGCCAGTTTCATAAGTTTATCCTCGATTTTGATAAATTCATCAAAAGTCGAATTTATCAGGTGTTTGGTGTTTCGTATTTTGTATTTGGTCTGGCATCTGTGTTGTTCTGGCAGCTTTTTATGCCACCAAACACTAAACACCAAATACCATACACCAAATATTCAACACAAAAGCAATATAACACAGGAACTGAACGCGGCAAGAACAAAAGGGCGCTGACAGAGCGATTTCTTTGAGTATGCCGTGTATGTGCAAAAAAAAACAGCGCAGATGCGCTGTTTTTTTCAGAAGCCGATTTTAAGTGTCTCCTAAACTGCCGGCAAATCTACCTTGACCAGTGCCCGGGGTGAATATTAGTGGATTCGCTGCGGGTTAATGTAACCGAGATGCTCGTTCTAAATCTAAGTGTACCGCCGTCTGCGGCGGGCGGGTCGCCAACCCAATCATAGTCACCGCCCAGAGTGGTATCAATACTTGAAAAAAGGGTGGTATCGTCGACGTAACCGGTCAAGGTAATCTTAATGTTGGACCAGGTTAACGTCTCGCGGCCATTGAGCTCTGATATTCCGGCATCGATGGCGCGCTGGCGGGCGCTTTCATCCAGAGACATGTAGCGGGGGATAGCCACGGCCGCCAAAACGCTTAAGATGACCATTACGGCGATGATTTCAACTAAGGTAAAACCGTTCTCGCCTGTAAGCAGCTTCATCATGAGTTCAGGAGCTAAGAATCTTTTTTATACTTATAAGTCCAGCCACACAACCCTTAGGGTTAGCGTTCCCACGTTGCGGGCTGAGAAGCGCTAGATGCATTACGCGTCAAAGCCACTGATGTGCTGTTTCTGAAAATGAGTGTGCCGCCACCGACGGCCGGACCTCCACCGCCGGACCAGGAATAATCCCCGCCGAGCGTATAGTCCACCGCTGCGTGTAAAGTAGCATCATCACTATACCCGGTAAGGGAGATCTTTTGGTCGGCCCAGGTTAAACTTTCGCGGCCGTTGAGCTCTGATATTCCGGCATCGATGGCCCGCTGCCGCGCACTGGATTCCAGATCGATATAGCGGGGCACAGCCACCGCAGCCAGGATTCCCAGAATAATCAAGACGGCAATAATCTCGACCAGCGTAAAACCTTCCTGATTTCGCAATAATTTAGATGTTTTCATAATTAATCCTTCCTCCCGTTCCTCTCTTTTATACTAAACTTTGGCCAATTAGAAGGGTTGGCCCGCGATCCGCAAAGCCGTCCTCCATGATTAGGCTGTATTTTAATGCTTACAAATTATGCACTTTTGATGCCAGAAACCTACCCCGAATCGATATTATAAATAAACTCAATACAATAGAAAAATTTTTAAAAAGGCCGTTTGTTTGTAATCGAAAATCAACAGGTAAATTCTACATAATTTGTTGTTAAATTACAAACTAAAACATCATATTTCGTGGCTTTTGATGCTTTTTACATCAATTTTGTGTTTTTTAATGCGGTGCCACAGGCTGCGCTGATTAATTCCAAGCAGTTCGGTGGCCCTTACCTGGACACCGCCGGTTTTTCTGAGGGCTTCGATGATCATACTTTTTTCGATTTCCTTGATACGTTCATCCAGGGGTAGGTTAACCGGTAATGCGACCTCTTTGGAATCGGTGTTAAATGCACCCGTGATCTGACCGGGCAGCTGAGCGGGTTCGATGAAACCATTTTCAGCTATCACCGCCGCACTTTCGATCACGTTTTTGAGTTCCCGGATATTACCCGGCCAGGTGTAAGCCATGATCATCTGCAGGGCGATTGAAGAAATTTCAACTTTTTTCGTCAGGTTCTGCAGAAAGTAATCGACCAGAAGCGGGATGTCCTCTTTGCGTTCCCGCAACGGCGGCAAATGCAGGGTAAACACATTCAAGCGGTAAAATAAATCTTCTCGAAATTTACCTTCCTGGACCAATGTTTCAAGGTTTTGATTGGTGGATGCAATAAAGCGGACATCCACTTTAATGGTAGTGCTGCCGCCCACCCGGTAGAACTCTTTTTCCTGGATTACCCGCAGGATCTTAGACTGCAGGTTTAAAGGCATATCGCCGATTTCATCTAAAAAAAGGGTTCCGGTGTTGGCCATATCAAATTTACCGGGCTTGAATTTGGTCGCTCCGGTAAAGGCGCCTTTTTCATGGCCGAACAATTCGCTTTCCAGCAATTCTATCGGGATGGCGGCGCAATTCAGTTTTATGAAGGGCTTGTTTTTGCGCAGGCAGTTTTCGTAGATACTGGTGGCCACAAGCTCTTTGCCGGTTCCGCTCTCGCCGAGAATGAGGACGGTTGAGTCGGTCGGGGCCACTTTTTTTATCAGGCTCAAAAGACCCCGCATGGCCAGGCTTTCACCGATAATTTCAGGAAAAAAATGGCGGGCATCCATTCGGCTGAGCACCGAGGTAACCTGGTCGAACACGGAGGTAAATTGTTCGATTTTATTCACCGACCAGTCTTTTTTCCTATCGACCGGTGCGCCTGAAATCGAAGCCAGCTTCACCGCTTTTTCGACAAATTGTTCAACCGGTTTTAAAATAAAGCGCACCAGTGCAAATCCGATCACAAATGTCAGAATGGCGAGGATGATGATAAACCAGAAAACCTGCTGGGCGGGATCTGCCCCCTGGCCCATACTGTATTTGGTCAACCGGAACGAAATAATGCCGGCAAGGATAGTCAACCCTGTGATAATAAATGGGATAATGATATAAAGGCTTATGTAAAAACGAGATTGCTTCATTGTTAAATTAGTTTAATTGGTTTAATTCGTTTAATTGGTTCGGTTAAAGCCAACCAATTCAACCAATGAGACAAATAAAACGAATATAACAAGATTTTGAACCCTTCTATTTCGCCATCAACGTCAGGTCCCACATCGGCAAAAAGATCGCCAGTGCAAAAAAGCCCACCACTGCCGCCAGCCCGACGGTCAATATCGGACCGATGGCCTCGGATAGTTTTTTCATCGAATACTCAACTTCCGTATCATAGTGTTCGGCCACATCCCGCAGCATGTTTTCCAGGTTACCGGACTCTTCGCCGATGGCCACCATGTTGATCAGCATGGGTGTGAAATATTTCGTCTGTCCCAGGGGGCCGGCAATACCGCGGCCTTCTGCCAGGCTTTCCTTAAGGCTGTGCAGCTCGCCACCAATCGCCGCATTGCCGATCGTGCCGGATAAAATATCCATCGAATCCAGCACATCCACACCACTGGCCTGAAGAATGGAAAAGATACTGGCAAAGCGGGATATCGCACTTTTCACGAACAGGGGCCCGATTAGCGGCACCTGCATCAAAACGGTGTCCCGGACCAGCTTGCCCTGGTTGGTTTTCAAATAGTAAAAGAGAAACACAGCAACCACAACCGTTCCGCCTAACAGGAGATACCAGTAGTTGGAGAGAAACGAATAAATGAGCAGGCAGATCTTCGTCGGCAGGGGCAGGACCAAACCGGCATTATTAAAAATATTTACGAACTTGGGGATCACCTGGGTAATTAAAACCAGAAAGGCAGCAAACAGAAATACCACAACGATGAGAGGGTAGGTCATGGCGGATTTAATGTCTGATTTAACCTGGTGCTCATGTTCGATTATGTAAATCAGGCGGTCAAGCACTTCCGGCAGCGCGCCGCTGGCTTCACCGGCCTGGATCATACTGCAGTATAGCGGCGAAAATACTTTAGGGTGTTTGCTGAAGGCATCATACAGACTGGCGCCCTCTTTTATATCCTGATGCATCTTGCCGAGAATGGCTCTCAGTTTGGGATTTTCGGTCTGCTCCTCCAGGATCTCGAGCATGTTCATCATATTGACGCCGGCATTGATCATGGTTTTAAACTGTTTGGTAAAAAGAATCAGTTCAGGCGCCTTTACCGGCGATAGTTGTTCCCGGATTTTAGACATCTGGAGCCCGCTCAAAGCCGGCTGTTCCGCCCTCACTCTGGTGGGAATATAGCCCCGCGACGCCAGCATGTTGTTGGCCACCTCCAGGGAGTCGGCTTCAATTTCACCGGAGGTGGTGGCTCCGGTTTCGGTAATGGCCTGATAAGAAAATTTTGGCATAATAACCTCGTTCAAGGTAAAAGGACTTGTTAGATTAGTTTTATTAGTTGCATTGGTTGAATTAGATAATTTCTATCGTTCGATTGGTTCAATTAGTTTAATTGGTTTAATTTGTTGAATAGATTGAATAGTTGATCTGCAGAACCAATCGAACCAAATAGACCAATTGAACTAATGAAACCGGCCGTAGGCCTCCAGAGGAACCAATCGAACGAATAAAACCAATCAAACCAATTAAACAAAAAGAATTTCTATTAAACCGAATATGCAAACATTAAACCTTTGAACCTCTGAACGTTGAACCTTTAACCTATGCTATAACAACACCGCCGACGCTGCTTCTTCGAGGGTGGTGATGCCTTTTATGGCTTTTTCAGCCGCATTATCCCTTAAAGATGTAAATTTCCCGGACTTTAAAGCCGACTGGTGGATTTCATGCGAGGAATGTCTTTTCAGGATCATATCCTGGATCTTTTCATCAATGATGAGTACCTCATATACACCCGTACGGCCTTTGTAGCCGGTATGCATGCAGTTAAAACAGCCTTTGCCCTGTACGAAATTGGCACCGTCCGAATTGTTGATGCTCCAGGCTTTCAATACTTCCTTGGAGGGATTATGGGGAGCCATGCAATTGGGGCAGACTTTTCGAACCAGCCGTTGGGCAAAGGAAACCGTCATTGTCGAGGATACCAGAAACGGCTCGATCCCCATGTCAAGAAATCGCGTAATGGCGCCGGCGGCATCATTGGTATGCAGGGTGCTGAAAACCATGTGGCCGGTCAAAGCGGCCTGAACGGCAAGGCTGGCCGTTTCAAAGTCGCGAATCTCGCCCACCATGATTACATCCGGATCCTGGCGCAGGATGGAACGCATTCCGCTGGCAAATGTCATGCCGGCCTTGCGGTTGAGTTGTACCTGGCGGATCTTCTCGATGCGATATTCCACCGGGTCTTCCACCGTTATAATATGGATGTCCGGCTGATTGATCTTTTTTAGAATAGAGTACAGGCTGGTGCTCTTGCCGCTTCCGGTGGGGCCGGTGCTGAGTACCAGGCCGTGTGGTTTAGTGACCATTTTTTCCAGGCGCCTGCGATCTTTGTCGGACATGCCCAGCCGTTCCAGAGAATAAATACTGTTGCTGGTGTCCAGCAGGCGCAGCACCATGTTTTCGCCATGGATGGACGGAATGGTTGCGGCCCGGATATTGATATCCTTGTTTTTCATTTTAACGGTAAATCGTCCATCCTGAGGAATTCTGGAAACGGCGATATCCATATTGGCCAGGATTTTCAACCGGGAGATGATCGGCAAAAACATATGCTTGGGCGGTGCCGGGACTTCATGCAGCTTGCCGTCCAACCTGAAGCGCACCTGGACAAAGTTTTTTTCAGGACTGATATGAATGTCGCTGGCCCCTTCGCGGACGCCCTGGGAAAGAATCGAGTTCACCAGCCGAACCACCGGCGCTTCTTCGGCCATGCCCTGCAGCGAGCTGACCTCAACATCATCGAGGCTGGTGGTTTTCTCGATGCTTTTGTCGATTTCCATCTCCTCCATGTCTTCAAGCACACCGCCGATGCCGGCGAAGGTACCGTAAATTGTGGTCAGCAGCTGGTTAAGATGCTGTTCGGTACAAATCACCGCTTCGACTTCGCAGTTGGTGTACACCTCGATGTTATCCAGGGCATTAATATCCAGAGGATCGGTCATGGCCACCGTCAGCAAAAGTCCGCTCTGTTTCAGCGGTGCGGCCTGGTTTTTATGGGCAATCTCGGGCGGCAGCAGCTGGGCCAGGTTGACGTCCACGGTAAATCTGTCAGGTCGGTATTTTTCCAATTTGAGCTGACTGGAGACGAGGTCCACAATCTGAGACTCACTGACGATACCCTCTCTGACCAGGAACTGACCCAGTTTCAGCTTGCTCTTTTTTTGATAGGGTAGCGCTTTTTCGAGCTGCTCCTGGGTCAGCAACCCGCCCTCAACAAGGATCTCGCCTAATTTTTTTCGTGCTTTCAATTTTTTATCTCGCTGTTGGTTTGGCAGTATTTGCAATTCAATTAGTTAAACGGCAGTGTATTGCTGCCGCTCTTCTCGGTTTTGGATTTGAACTCCTTCTTACGGCCCGAAAAAGGATTGGCATAATAGACCGTGTTTTCATCCCAGGGGGATGAAACCCTTGATTGGGATGACAGTTCCGGCGGCATATCCCTTAAGCGCTGCTGCGCCGCCGCTTCATCATAAAAATATTCTTTTAGAACAACCGCAAACCGGGTACCTGATTGACGGGTCCAATAGGGGATCAATCTTGCCGGCGGGGCATTGTCCGGGTGCGCCCGTAAATAATCATAGGCCGGTTCAAGGGTGTCGCTTTCTGCCATAACGATCCACCAGACCTTCTCTTTTTCAAGCGGCACTGTTGCCGGGATGGCCGGCAAGTGAATGGTCTGCCCTATTTCCACCCGGTCCGGGTCATCGATATCGGGGTTGGCCAGGATCAAGAGCCGAAAATATTTTGAAGTGTAAAGGCCATAGACCCGCTGGATCAAGCGCGACAATGTCTCGTTGTGTTTTAATCTAATGTCTCCCAGCATCAGGGGATCTGCTTCCCGGGGCTGGGGCTCACGCTGCTGCATCGGGCTGGAATCCTCTGATACCACCGCAGTTTCCTGAATCGAAGCCACCTGCATTTCAGTTTCAGCAACGATCTCTTCGGAAACCGCTTCCGGAAGATCGGCCGGGGTTGCTGCGGTTTCAGTCTCGGCCGGAATTTCGACCTGCGCCACGCGCTCTATGGCCTCGCGGGTTTCGATTTGATCCATGGCCTCGGGGTTGGCCGCCGGCTGGTTTGCATCGGGATCTTCTACCTGCTGCGAGGCGCCAAGTTTGGCGGCAATCTTCTCGGGAAACAGGATTTTTAATTGTTCCGGTATCTGGAATGCCAGAAGAATGGTGGCGGCAAATACCGCTATCCCTGCCGTGGCAGCAGCACCCTTCCATCGAATCGGTTCTTTGGGAAAGATGCGCTTGATGCAGGAGCGCACCAGGCGATAGCCGACGCTGGAGCGATTCTGGACGATCATCGTCAGAACGCAATGGTGGCACAGATTGATAATCTTGCGGGGATAGCCGCCGGTCTTGCGGTAGATGGTCAGCAGGGCAGGGTAGCTGAAAATGTCGATTTTCTTATTCGTATCCTTTGATTTTTCCAGCCGATATTTGATCATCAACCGGGTGTCGCGGAAGCTTAAGGGTTTTAAATAGTGGTAGAGATTAATCCGGTCCGCAAAATTGGCATATTTTTTAATCGTATTTTCGAATTCTTTTTGGGCAAAGATAATGATTTGCAGCAATTTGAATTCATTGGTCTCATAATTTAAAAATTCGCGCAAAATCTCGAGGCAAAAAACCGGGATTTTCTGACCCTCATCAATGATCAGCACCGTGGTTTTATTTTCCTCGACTCCGCTTTTGAAGAGATACTGCTTGATTTGTTCTTTGATTTGCCACTCGTTGCTGCCGAGCTTGACGTTGGGGCCCATAATCATTTTGCCCACGGTGGTTAATAATTCGTACGCATCGACAAAAAGCGGATCCAAAATCAGATGGGTGCTGATTTCTTCTCGCCTGGAAAAGCGGCGGATCAGCTGACGGCAGAGGGTGGTTTTACCGGTGCCCACATCACCGATGATGACATTCAAGCCCCGGCGAAGGAGCAGCGAAAGTTCCAGTTTCTGCAGACATTCCAGATGCTCCCGGGAATGAAAGAAAAACTCGGGATCGGGTGAATTCGAAAATGGTTCCTGTTTTAGGCTTAAAATGTTGAAATAATCCATTTCAGGCTACCCGTTAGGTGTCGGCTCTACAGCGGCAATTATCATTTCAGATGCAATTTGGTAAAAGGTGAAAGAAATACCTTCAGGATTCACAGGTCAGGCAACAGACTGCCACTTATGTCGAAGGCAGTCGAGTCGAAAACAGATGTCAGAGGACAGATGAATCAAGTATCAGGCAGAAATTTTCGCTCAGTCCTCAGTCCTCAGCACTCACAATATGTCTTTTGATCTGGCCCAGAACTGGAAATCAGAATGGCTAAGCTTTTTGCCCATAGCTTGAATTACGGTGTGCTCCAGATTGAACCCAGAGTGCCGGGGCGGGCTTTTAGGCATTTCATATGGTCTTGCTCTCACCTCATTTTGCTTTTGTTACAATAAACGCCGGCACGCGCACGAGCGCATGCACGGAGGTTATCCGTTTGACGGTGGTTCCAGAATATGCGGTGTAATAAAAATCAACAGGTCCTCGAGTTGATCAGCGGTGCTTTTTCTTTTGAACAGATAACCCAGTCCGGGGATATCCTCTAAATACGGAACACCGGTATCGGCACGCGAGGTGGTTTCTTTATTCAGTCCGCCGATGACGATCGTCTGTCCGTCCAGCTGAATCACGTTGGTTTCGGCCTTTTTCGTAATAATCGGGGGATTACCCTGTACGCTTCTGGTGAAATCAGCTTCAGACTTGGTAACATTGATATACATTTTAAGGGTCTTATTGTCGATGACATGAGGCGTTACCAGCAACTTCAGACTCGCATCTTTAAATTCAACGTTGACCTCCCCGTCTTCGACGGTCTGATAGGGGATCTCCTCACCGCTTTCAATAAATGCGGTCTGATTGTCCAGGGTGGTAATGGACGGGCTTGACAGAATATTGAGTTTCCCCTTGTCCTGTAACGCCGAAAGCTGAACGTTCAGCAGGGCGTCTCCGATATTCTGGTAAACAAGCCCCAGCGAGAAGGGGCCAAAGCCGCCCAATGACTGGGCCGGTAAATCAACCACCGTTCCGGATGTGGGGTTGACGGTCGTATCGACGGTTCCCCCCAAAGCCCCGCTGTCTCTGCCGGTACCAAAGCCTACGCCCGTGCCCTTGCCCGAGCGGACCAGACCACCCCACTGGATGCCCAGCTCCCGGGCCACGTCTTTGTTGGCTTCAACGATATAGGCTTCGATCAGCACCTGGGGAGTCGGCTGATCCAATTGCTCGATAACGGAAATGATACTGGTCATATCGGCCCGGATCGCCTGGATGATCAGCGAGTTGGTGTGCTCGTCAACCAGAATGGATCCAATGGGCTTGCCGTCCTTGTCCACGGTGAGAAATTGCACCAGGTTTTCTTTCAACTTGTTGGCGGATGAAAACTTGACCGGCACGATCCGGGTCAGGGGCGGTTCGGTTAATGACAGCTCCCGCTGGCGGGTCTGGCGTTTGATGTCTTCCTCCATGTCATCGGCGGTCATAATACGGATAATTTCACCCTCCCAGGCATAACTGAGGCCATGGGTGCGCAGAATGCCCAAGAATACCTGGTCCCAGGGGGCCTGGGTGATGTTAATATTAATCTTGCCGGAAACCTGTTCGCTGACAATGATATTTTGACTCGACGCCCGCGCCAATGCGCGTAAAACGACCGCCACCTCGATATTGGTCATCTTGAGACTGATGGTGCGTGTCGGCAGCGGCCTTTCTTTTTCCTCCTCTATTTTAGCAGCTTGGGGCGGTGCTTTTGGTTTGATGACGCGCCGCTCTTCGCCCAGGGGTTTCGGTGCTGCCGGGGAAATCCCCTTGGATGTTTCGGCCTTGGTTTTCCATTTGTCGAAAAATGGATCCTGTGTCTCCTTTTTGGGGGCAGCGCAGCCGCCCACCAGCAAAACGGAGATAACAACCGCGATGGTGGTACGCCCTACTTTTTTTGAAAGGTCAATTGTATTCATCGATTTTCACCCTGTTTGTTATTCTTCCAGCGGAAAAATATACCTTTTTTTATTGGGGCCTGTTGAAACAATTACAACGCTGCTCGGCGTAATGCTGCGTACGATATAGTCACCCTTCTCCAGACGGTCGCCGGTGACATACTCAACACCATTAATAATGGCGAACTTTATGTCTCCCATCTCCATATAGCCGGTATAGGAAATTTTGAGATCCGGGGTAGCTACCTGAGTTGCCTGGGCGGCTTTTTTAATTTCACTTTCAGGACGATCCCTTAACTCCGCAATGATCAGCGGGTCCTGCTTCCATTCGGTTTCCGCCAGCTCAATAATATATTTGTCCTCATCGGAAAGCCCGGCCTTGGACGCCTCGGCAACCTTGGTGATAAAGGCGTTTAAATTTTCCAGCTGTTTTGTGGCGCTGACAGGGGTTATTTGCTGAGTTCCGCCTTTACCTTCGAAGAAAACGGTGTAAACCCCGTAGATCACCGTCAGAATCATTAAGCCAACGATTATTTTTTCTCGTGTAGTCATAAAAAATTTCGTACCTAAGCTTTTAAATCAAAACGACTGTGCGGCAATAACCAGTTTATGTGTCTAATAGCCTCGCATATGGAGTATTGGAGCATTGGAGTAATGATACAAATCAATTTCAATCTAAATTTCTCAACACTCCATCACTCCAATACGCCAACACTCCTCAAACGTATTACCTACATCAGTCTAGTTTAGCACTGCACCAAATTTAATTGCCGAAAATGCCGTTTTGAACTTCATTCTTTCGCCAGCCAGATCTTCAAGTGAAGTTCTTTTGCAGTTTTGGTCGCCTTTATATTAATTTCTTCGACATGTTCAAGAGACGGAATAGAGCCCATATCGATCAGAAATTCGCGAATTTTGAAAAAGTCGCCGCTAAGGCGGAGCCGCATCAGCAGGTAACCGGTTTCCGCCATCAGCGAGCGATCATCGGTGGTCATATCCTCAAGCGTTAAATTATGCCGCCTGGCAAGATCCTGAAATACCGTCGAAATGGCATTCATGTCGCCGTGGGTCAATTTTGATTTCTCAGGCGAAGGCAGCCCTGACGGGCCTTCCATCTTTGCCCGGCTCAACAGGCTGTGAAATACGGGTGTCAGGATGCGCTGTTCTTCAATGCGGACATTTAATTTTTCGATGTCCTGATCCAGGGAGGCGCTGGTTTCTTTGGACGGAAGAATGATCAGCCAGAAGAAAGCCAAAACCCCCACCGCACATATCACCAGAATGACTAAACTCTGGGCCAGCGGACTTGATGATATCTTATCTGCCATTTTTACCGTTTCTATGCCAGGTTTAATTTAGCCGTAAATCGCAATACTTCGTTATTTCCGGAAAACTCAAACGATTTTTTGTTAATTGTAGGCTGATCGAATAACGGTGAATTCTTCAATTCCATCAGAAAACCCGCCAGCGACGCTTCCAGCGACAGACGGTCGCCCTGAACAATTCCTTCCAGAACCAGAACCTTGGGCGGGGGCTTTACCGCTTCCTTTTTCTTTTTGGTTTTATCTTCAACCGGCGGGGTCTTATCCTCCGCCAGCGGCCCCAGCTGGGTCGAAATGCTCAGCAGTCGAATATTTTCGGGCGTGAGATTAACAACTTCACCGATTACCGCTAGGTTCAGATATTTTTTGCCGACCGCTCTGTCGGCCCTGTTTTTGCTCCGGATCTCTTCGACCAGTTTCAGGATTAAATTTTTATCAACCCGAAGATTGTATTCTTCCAGATGCTGCTGCAGCTGCAACTTTTGGTCGGTCTTTTCCCGGATTATGCCCTCCTGCCAGAACGATATCCCCACGCAAACTGCCATGAGCAGAATGAAAGCTACATATACGGCGGTATTGATGCGTTTATTGCGCACGCCCTGGTGCTTTTCTTTATAGGTGTATAAAAAGTTGGGCGTTCGAGAATTGTCCGCCAGGGCCATGCCCATGGCCGGTGCAAAGGAGCTCTGCTCCGAAACTGAATCCGGAACCGGCACATGCGGCAGAAAGTTGCCGCTTTCAGAAAACGGGTTCAGCACTTCGGTGGGCATTCCCAGCTCATTGCCGATATAGTCCAGGATTCGCTGATGGGGGCTTACACCGCTGGAAATGTATATCTTGCTGACCCGGGCATTTTCATAGTTCAAGGCATAATGACGGATGGTGCGTTCCACCTGCCGTATCAACCGCTCTAACGCCGGCTGGATCATGCCGAATATTTTATTTTCATTGATGCTCAGATTCTTCACCGCTGCACCCTGGGCGGGCGCACCGGGCATGTAACCAAAAAAATACTGCTGGGCGAGTTCCAGGTCGAGTTTAAGCTTTCTCTTTACAGACCGTATCCGTCCCACCTCTTCATCGGGGGATTTGACCAGGGAGAGCCCCCTGCTGCCGCTTTCGATTTCTTTGCGCAGGGCTTCCATCATGGTTCTGACACCGGCCTTGATGCCCCTGGACAGCATTAGGTTGCCGTCTGAAAAAATATCAATCCGTGACCAGTCACGCCCGATGTAAAGGCTGGATACATGCTGGTCGGATGCGTCCACACGCCTGGCCCTCAGCAGGGTTTGAAATGCAAACGGGACAATCGATATGCCCGTTAAGGGGAAATTGGCCTTTGCGAAGGTATTTTTTAAAGCGATGACTTCATCACGCGGTGCGGTATAGGCGAGCACATCTATTTTAAGGCCCTGCTCATCGCGTACCTCTCCCAGGATCTCAAAATCAAATATTTTTTCTTTTTCTTCAAATGCGGCTTCTCTCTGGTAGCTCCAATAGATGGCATTGGGTATCTGCCTGGGAGAGAGTTTCGGAATTCGAAGCTGACGGGTTTCCACCCGGGCCGATGAGATCGTACACCAGATATCAGCGTTTCGGGCCGATCCGCGGAACTCGGCCATGGTGGGTCTCAAGAAGGTATGAAATTCGGGACTTTCCCTCGGGATTTCCGGACTGAAAGGAACCCGGGCATATTCTAGCATTTCATAGTTATGATCCGAAACCCGTTGGACTTTTACCAGCCTCAGATCATCATAACCGATGTCGACACCGATGGTTATATTTTTCTTAAATGAGATCGGGCTGCGAATAGAAGATTTCAGACCACCGGATTTTCGTCGGGACGATTTCCCGGCGTCTGTTAACGCTTCTTCACGATCGGTACGAATTAGCTCGAGAAGTCGCTCGGTGGAAGAAATCTCATCTTGTTTGGCCAATACTGCTCTCCCCTGTAATTAGTTTGCACCGGCTATCTTTAGGCCTGATAGACAGGCAACCGTCTCCTATCCGCGCGGATCCGGAAGTTTATGAAATGAAAGCAGTCGGGAAGTATTGCGGATGGTACTTCCCTGGAGTGTGTCGATCCCCTGATTAACGCTTTCGGTGTTGACGCTAGTATAATCCTGCAAGTAAAACGGCACGCTTTGTCCGGGTTGTGTTTATGGGGGAAGTAATTTGTGCGACCCGGCCTGTCTTGATTTATAGGTCTACGCTGAACCCCCTTGCGATATCCCGGCAGATCCGTCGTGCCCTAAAAATTTATCTTCTTAATTTAGGCGCCATCAAATTTTGACGAACAATTAGTAACTACACTAATTAATTCATAAAATTAATTTTTTGTCAAGAAATAACGTTGATCGAAAATCGACTGTTTCAGGCAATCTGCAGCCTTTTAAAAAATGGGGTGTACCCGCTTCGATTTGCTTTGGAATCAGGCTTCCAGAAGAAAACCGGACTTTGCATTAATAACAGAAAAATCTATAAACTCAAAGTATTATACGTTTCTGCCGGGATTTTATAAAAGAAGTGGTCGCCCCCGTCTTTCCATCCTGCAAATGGCAGAATACATAATCCCATCTGCCGATTCAAACAAATCGCCTGAATACGGCCCTGCGTACCGGTCTATAATTCCATCCGCCAATTATTACAATTTATGTAGATTCAAGCTTTCAAAAATTGAAATTAATCAGAAGGGATTTTATAGCGCGGGATCATGCGGCGGTCGTTGCCTTTACGCCGGTCTTTACCACTTCGCCTTTCAGGTATGTACAGTGTGTAGGAATACTTCCGTCGATCTCCCCCGGAACGTCTCCCCCCGTTGTCCGTTGACGTGGCGTTTTGACCTTTTTCGCTCATTGTGCTGCTCAATAAAGAATCCATATTTAGGAACCAATCTCAAATGGAGCGCTGCAGACTGGATGAGGCATCCGGATTCGACCATCATACCAGATGCCCTGCCGTATTTGTTTCACCGGTTTAATCCTGACCAATCGAAAAATCAAACCAATTAAACAAAAAGAGGTCTTTCGCCAGATACTATAAAGCAATTTTTATTCCACAGGCGTCGATTTTAACACGAAAAATTCAGCGGGAAAATATCAGGATATATTGGGTTTAATTTCAGATGGATAGGGCATCGTTATCGCCGTGTGGATTGACATCGCTTTAAACGCAAAATTACTTTACATACCGAAATAGGAAGTGCTTTACACAAAGATGAGAAAAAAGGTTCCGGAGTCCAGGGTTCATAGGTTCAAAGGTTCATTTGTGTGCAAACTGTTAGTTGTTCGTTGTCAGTGGTCAGTTGTTTTTATTTGCAACGGGCAACAGTCCACTAACAACTAACATAATCGGTAAAGGGTCGGAAGGCTGGGAGGCTTGGAAGCTGGAAAGCTGAAATTTTATTGGCCTCAGACACACACGGACACACACAAACAATTCAATTAACAACAGGGACACAGATCAACGCAGATGCACACAGATTAGAAACTAAATAAACAATCTGTGTTAATCTGTGAAAATCTGTGTCCTAAAAAAAAACAGCACACCCTCTTACTTTAATTCCGAAATCCGCAATCCGCAATCATCAATCGGACACATCCGGCGGTTGATCTATACTGAGGTCCTTGATCTTGTACAGGAGGGTTTTATAACTGATATTCAGAATTTTGGCAGCCTTGCTGCGGTTCCAGCCTGTTTTTTCGAGAACATAGGAAATCACTTCTCTTTCGACACGATCCAGCGCCTTTTTCCTTACCTTTTTTAAAGAGAGCGACGATAGGTTGGGTGCTTTGTCTCCATCGAGCCCCCAGAGGTCAACCGGTATCGAGGGCTTTGTCGAGGTCTCCTGAAACTCGGGACCGCGCTGCTGACGGACGCTCGTGTTGAGAAGATCGTCGATGGTCTCTTCGCCCTCACCTAAAATCATGATGCGTTTTAGCACATTTTGAAGCTCTCTTACATTGCCGGGCCAGGAATAGGCGGCCATTTTTGTCATGGTCCGCTGACTCGGAAGCTGGAGTTTCTTATCGCCAAACATGCTGCTGTATTCTTTGATGTAATGCTCGATCAGATGCGGGATGTCTTCGGGGCGATTGCGGAGCGGTTCAATATATATTTTGATCGTGCTGAGCCGGTAATACAGGTCCTCTCTGAATTCTCCGTTCTGCATATCCTGCTCGAGCTCGTGGTTGGTGGCTGCAATTACCCAGGTATCTGTTGTCACCGCTTTTTCAGATCCCAGCGGCGTAAAGTCGCCGCCTTGAAGGACGTGCAAAAGTTTAGACTGCAGCGGCAGAGACATGTCTCCGATTTCGTCTAAAAATAAGACGCCGCCATGGGCCTGTTCGAACTTCCCGCGTTTGCGGCGTTCCGCCCCGGTAAAGGCGCCCTGTTCGTATCCGAACATTTCGCTTTCAAGCAGTGTATCCGGTAGAGCGGCGCAGTTTACTTTCACAAACGGCTTACCAACCCGGGTCGACTTTTGATACAGGCACTGGACGATAAGTTCCTTGCCGACGCCCGTCTCCCCGTAGATGATGGTATTCAGGCCCGTATCGGCAATCTGGTCTATTAGAGCCCTTATTCTTTGGATATTTTGGCTTACGCCGATTAACGATTGTTCCATACGCTTAAGTGCTAAATTCCCCACCCAGAGGGTTTGCGAAAGATAATGCTCTGAACCATTCAGCTTTTCTTCGAAATCGGCAAAATCCGGGACTGATTATCAAATCCCACGGCCATGCCTTCGTTATCGGTTCGTAGTACTTTTCCGGAAGCTTTGATCCAGGCCTGCTGGGCGCCCTGTTTTTGTTGTCCCTCCAACGTAAGGATCATGTCCACGCAAACTTTGGATCCTACCGGAAGCGGCCTTTCGGTCATCAGAAAGGCACCGCACATTGAAATATCTCTTGTGACCAGGCTTTCGGCCTCGTCCTGTGAACCGCTGCCGGGTAATGAAACAAAGGCTTCCAGCTGAAGGTCGAATCTTTCCACCGATCTTTTTTCAATCACTTTGATATTCCTTTAGGCCTTCAGGAAAAACCGCTAAGAGGACAATTAAAAATTCAGCAGAAGTGGTTTCAAAACCTCAGATCAGGTTCAAGGGTCCCGCTGAAGCGGGATTACATATCTGATCTAAAAAAAATTAAAGTATGCATCAAGCGTCAGGCCGATCGGGAAAGCGCAGTCCCGCCAACGGCGGGATGAGCAAGTACATTTACCGGAGGCCTGCAACGCAGTCCCGCCGCAGGCGGGAGCCTTAGATGGGGTTTTGAAACCACTTCTAGTAAAATACCCCACAAGATTACCAGATCCATTCAATGAAAAAGGATTTGATTTAATCCTCATAGCCTTAAATTTAGTTTTTGACAACCATAATATTTACTAATTGATCCTGAGTTCTATTAGGACCATTCAGCCTGCAATTACATCTCATCAACTATTACAAAATCTATTTTTAAAAATCAATCAGGCAAAAGTATTATTTTTTCATTAGAAAAAGACATCGGGGGGGTCTAGAAAAGTATTACCTTAATTGGATATTAATCGTTATTCGTTAATAAATATGTGTTCTAATAAACAAAGTCTCGGAATGTCAATAACATATTGAAAGTTGATAGCTCTTAACGACGCTGGTTTTATGTCGTCTCCATGGCTTCATGGAATAGTGGAATAATGGAACGTTGGAATGGTGGGATGTTGGGTTAGAAAATACCAATCGAGCGCTCCATTCCATCATTCCAATATTCCGATTGGTAGCGAAGCGGGATTCGCCCTTACATGTGCTTTGCAGCCCACAGCGCGGCCTGCAGACGGTTGGGAACCTTAATTTTGTTATAAATATTATAAAGGTGCGTCTTGACGGTATTCCGGCTGATATTCAGCTTATCGGCGATCTGGGTGTTGCTGATTCCGGAAGCAATCAAAATGAGGATTTCCTTCTCCCTCGAAGTCAACAGGCCCCTGCGTTCCAGCGCAAAATCATTGTCCTCATTGGAGTCAAGAAGGCATTTCATCAGGTCTTTGCGGGAGTACCACAACTCACCATTCAGGATAGCCGGTACGCCCTTGGCCAGGTTTGGCAGGGGGTCACTGTTGTAGAAGATCCCCCGCACCCCCTTTTTAACCAGATCGTTACCAAAAGGCTGGCCGGAGGGCATATTAAAAATAGCGATATAATACCCCTTGTTGCCGGAGTCGAAAAAAGATCGGATCGTGGACCACAAGCCGGTTAGATCATTGCCAAGGCAATCCAGAAGAATAAGGACGGTCTTTTCCTCCGGCGGTTCGGGAAATGATTCGGCATCCAGATTTTTGCTGCAGGCGCATACCAGTCCGGTGTTTTCCTGAAGATACCACGCCATCAATTTGTTTTGAAATTTAAGCGGACCAATGATATGAACTTGCGGCTCCAATGATTCGTCGCCGCTACGCGATGTGCTTGTCGAATTTACCAAGTTTACCCTGCGTTAACCAGTTTTGCAGTTGATATCTGAACGGATCTATATCCCAAAAGAAGGTAATCCATTTTATTGGTCAAAGTTCCTTATACGAATAAAGTTAAATAAATCCATTATTAAATTTAAGTATACTAAATCATTATAAATAATTGATATCAAATCTGGTCGCGGATGTCAATATGAAACGCCTAAATATTTTCATAAGTATATGAAAATATTTAAAATCGGTATATCTTGCGGTTGCAGCCAATTAGCTTCAGAGTCTATATAATTAGGTGTCAGGTGTCGGAAAAACCTATTGTTGAATTCGTTTTATTTGTTTTTTGGTTTGATTGGTTCTAAAACAAGAAAAGAACAAAATGACAAATTCAATCAATAAGCAAGCGACCAGAAGCCAGCTGCCAGAGACCAGAGACTATTTCTTGAAAATCTCTCTGTACCCTGTTAAATGTCAATGGTTGGGTTCAGGTTCAGAGGTCAGAAAACAGAAGTCAGGCAGTGTGCTCTATCTTCCAGATTTGGAATGTGTTTTCATTCGTTGACATCTGTTCTCTGAGCTCAATGGTCAGATTAAAAAACAGTATAAACTGCCGCGGTAAAGCTTTGTGCCAAGACGGGTCTGCGATATCACCGCATCAGAATTTAACCTAAAAAAATAATCTGCGTTAATCTGCGTAATCTGCGGATATTATTGCATCCGCGGATCTTTGAGCTCTCAGCAGTGAGCTAATTTAATCCTGCCGGATATGACGGCAGCAAGAGGGGGACTTGCTAAATGACCGCCACGGAAATCAAGCAAAAGCTCCGGGTTCACCTGTGGGATCAGATGGTGTTAATTGGATTCGGGCTGGCCCTGTTTTATTCGGTTTTTGATTCAGTCCTGTATATTTTTACGGAGTACGACGTCAATTTTTTCCAGCGTCTGCTTGGGCCGGATCTCAGTGAGGTCTGGAGCCGTCTGATCATCCTGTGTCTCTTCATCATTTTTGGTTCGCACGCCCAGTATACCATTAATCAGCGCAAAATGGCGGAGGAGGCGATGCGCAGAAGCGAAGAGCGCTATCGCCGGATTGTGGAAACCACCCCGGACGGCTATTATGAGGTGGATAATAACGGCAACTACACTTTTTTCAACGATTCCATGTGTGACCTCCTGGGATACTCCAGATCAGAAATGACCGGCATGAACCACAGGGCCTATCTGGACGATGCCAATTCCGAGAAGCTGCAAAATGCAATCAATCAGGTTTACCGCACCGGGGAATCCGTTAAGTCATTGGATTGGGTTTACACCCGACGCGACGGTTCCAAACGTTACGCCGAATCATCCATTACCCTGATAACGGATTCCAAGGGGCAGCCGACCGGATTCGGGGGCTTCATGAGGGATACCACCGAACGCCGGCAGGCCGAGGAACTGCGCCAGGCCAAGCTGGCGGCGGAGACGGCCAATCGTGAAAAAAGCCGTTTTCTGGCGAACATGAGCCACGAAATTCGAACACCGCTCAACTCGATTATCGGGCTGATCGAGTTGATGCTGGAAACCGATCTGCGGCCGGATCAACGCGAAGACCTCGATGTTGTCATATCCTCGGCTTATGCGCTGCTGGCGCTTATTAACAATCTTCTTGATTTTTCCAAAATTGATGCCGGCAAATTTGAGCTGGAAAACACACCTTTTGATCTCAGAGACTTTATGAAAGAAACCGTAAGAATGATGGCCATGCGTACCCAGGCGAAAGGCCTTGAGCTTTCCTACCGGGTGGCTTCGGAAACCCCCCATCGGCTGGTGGGGGACCCGGATCGCCTGCGGCAGATATTGCTGAACCTGATAGAAAACGCGGTGAAATTCACCGATGAGGGTGAAGTCGTTGTTTATGCCGAAACGGATAATCTGACCGATTCGGAGGCCAATTTGCGTTTTTCAGTTGAAGACACGGGTGTCGGGATTCCCAGGGAGAAGCAGCAAAGTATCTTCAATGCCTTCAAGCAGGTGGATGCCAAGACCGCCTCCCGATACGGTGGGACCGGGCTGGGATTGGCCGTCTCCTCCCAGCTGGTAAAACTCATGGGCGGAAAACTAGTTGTTTTCAGCAAACCCGGCCAGGGAAGCCGCTTTGAATTTACGGCCGGATTTAAACGCCTGCCGAAAGAGCGGCGCGCCGGGGAACCGGTCGATGTTGATCTCCGGGAAACCGGAATTCTGGTGGTCGATGACAACGCCACCACCCGCCGAATCATCAAGGAGATGCTTGAAGAATGGCAGGTGAAGGCAAATTTTGCTTCCAATGCTGAGGAAGCCCGCCAGATTTTATCCGATGCCGGTACTTCAGATACGTCTGTTGACCTGGTGTTGATCGATTCGGACATGCCCGGCTCAGACGGCTTTACGCTCGCGCGCTGGATAAAAGATCAAAAGCTTGAGAATCTTCGCATGATCATGATGCTGACCTTCCCGCACCTGAAGCGCAAAACCGAATTTCAGCCGCTGGGTGTTAAGACCAGCGTGATCAAACCGCTTAATCCTTCGGAATTAATCGATGCCGTCCAGGTTGCCCTGGATAAAAAAGCACCTGATGCAGAACGGCCCCGCAAAGCTGCCGCGGCGAAACCGAAGACCTTTGGGCGGTCATTGAAAATTCTGGTGGCTGAAGACACCCCGTTTAACCAGACCTTTATTTTACGCCTGCTCGAGAAAAACGGCTTTCATACGATTCTGGTCGAAAACGGCCAGCAGGCCGTGGACAGATTCAGCACCGATGCCGTCGATGTCATTTTAATGGACGTTCAAATGCCCGAGATGGATGGTTTTGAGGCCACCCGGCAAATTCGGAAATCAGAAAAGCAAAAAGGAGGGCATATCCCCATTATTGCCATGACCGCCTATGCGACCGAGGGCGATCGTGAGCGTTGCCTGGAAGCGGGAATGGATGACTATGTCTCCAAACCCATCTCGGCAGGCAAACTTTTCAAAACCATTGAAGCCCTCGTGCCGGCCGAAGAATCCGTAGAGCCCGCCGATGAAAAAAAGGGTTGCGCGCTGGACCAAGACGTTTTAATTAATTCGTTTAAAGATGATCATAGTCTTTTTAAGGAGCTGGTCGAAATTTTCGTCAGCGATTACCCGCAAATGCTGGACTCCCTGCGCGAGTCGCTGAAGGCCACTGACGCTGAAACGTTTAGCCGCACCGCCCATTCCCTCAAAGGCATGCTGCGTAATTTTCAGGCGGAAGTTGCCGCTGAAACCGCTTTTGATCTGGAAAAAAAGGGAAAGCAGGGAGAACTGGCCGGCATCGATCAGATCATCGATCGCCTGGCCGATCAGGTCGACGAAGTCGCCCAAAACCTGAAAGACCTGGTCAAAAAGATTTCAAAGGACTGATTTGATAAAAAGATTTTTTTTAAGACAGGATTTACAGGATTAACTGGATTTATTTTTTTGGCCGCTCTCCAGAAGAGAGCGACCAAACCCCAATCGCCTTCGGCGAATAAAAATGGAAATTCAACATAATAATTAGGTAAAGCTGATTTAGTTGCAATAAATAAACGAAACCTTAATTACCCAAGCCATTATCCATTAATAAACTGTATGGTGCAAAGAATAAGGTTCAAATAGAATTATTAAACCAGGCTAAAATATATAAATTAAGTAATTCCGCCGTAGGCGGATTAGGTTTTCTCACTTCCTTCCGGGAAGTGAGAAAGAATAAAAAATAATCCTGAAAATGCCCAAAAAAATTCTTCTTGTTGATGATGATCGGATATTGCTGAAATTTGCAAGCGACTTGCTGGAAAAGGAAGGCCACGAGGTCGCGACGGCACAGGACGGCTTTGCGGCCCTCAATCTGCTCACCTCCTTCTCGCCGGATATCATGTTTTTTGACCTCATCATGCCCAAGATCGACGGCGACAAGCTGTGCCATATCGTCCGCAAAATGCCCCATTTAAAAGACTGCTACCTGGTGATTCTTTCGGCAGCGGTGGCCGAGCTTGACTTCGATCACACCCAGATCGGCGCGGATGCCTACATTGCAAAAGGGCCCTTTGACGTGATGGGCAAGCATGTTCTGGCGGCCATTGAAGCGTCCGAGGTCCCCCGCAATGACGACGAGCCCAAACCGATCAAGGGCCTTGAAAGTATTTATGCCCGCCAGCTTACCAAAGAGCTGCTGTCCCGCAACCGCCACCTGGAGACGGTTTTGGAAAGCCTGGCCGAAGGTATCCTGGAGGTTTTTTCGGGCAAGGTCGTATACGCCAATGCGGCCGCTATTTCTATGTTCGGAATGGACGTGGGTAACTTACTGGCATCCTATCCACCGGATTTATTTGAAGGAGAGGTGAGCAGTACATTAGCGGGGATCTTAAAGTCAGGCAGCGATGAGCCCTCCGAAATCGGTGCCAACAATCCCATTAATCTTGACGGCCGCCTGGTTACCATCACGTGTATCCCGGTAAAGGAAGAACCGCTGACCACCATTCTTTTGATTACCGATGTCACCGAACGCAAACAGCTGGAAATGCGGCTGCAGCACGTTCAGAAAATGGAGGCCATCGGTACGATTGCGGCCGGTGTGGCGCATAATTTCCGCAACACCCTCACCGAGGTGCTGGTAAACAACCAGGTTATCCAGATGAATTATAAGGATAAGGAAGATATCAGTGAGATCACCGAACGTATCAGCAAATCGGTAAAACGCGGATCCGGGCTGGTCGACGGCCTGCTCCAATTTTCCCGCAAGCAGATGGCCAAAGAATTTCACAAAATGGATCTGGTCGAAATGGTCAGGGAAACTTTCGAACTTATAAAAAAATCATTTGAAAAGAAAATTGACATTCAGATTGAGGTGCCCGATACGCTGCCGATTCTGGGTGACCATGCCGGCCTGAGCCAGGCCCTGATGAACCTGTGCAACAATGCGCGCGATGCCATGCCCGACGGTGGTGAGCTTCGGATCAAGGCCAAAAAGGTCGGCAATCGCGCCGAGCTGATCGTATCGGACACCGGAGAGGGAATGAGCCGCAAAACCATCGAACAATGCTTCGATCCTTTTTTTACCAACAAGCCCATCGGCAAAGGGACCGGCTTGGGGCTTTCAACGACCTATGGAATTGTTAAAAGCCATGAAGGCCTGATCCGTATCGACTCTGAACTTGAAAAGGGCACGGTCATTACCATGAGCTTTCCGCTGGCCGAAAATGCCCCTGAAACCGAGGCGCCACCCGAGCCTGTCAATGCGCTTGCATACGGAAATGGAGAAGTCGTTCTGGTGGTTGATGACGAGAAAGAAATCCTCAAAGCCATGCAAAGCCTGCTGGACGGGCTGGGCTATAATTCGGCTGTTGCCACAAGCGGAAAAGAAGCTTTAGATAAATATGAAGAGATGAAACCTGAGGTTTTGTTGATGGACATCAACATGCCGGAGATGGACGGATTCAACTGCGCCGAGAAAATTCTGGACCTGAATCCGGAGGCTAAAATCGTCTTTTTATCCGGTTTCGGAATGGATAGTCTGAACGGGTTCAGCGACCGTATCAGAGCCTCCGTTAAAACCTTCCTGACCAAGCCCGTCGAGCTCGCCGACCTAAGCACCGCCCTCAAACGACTGCTGCAAAAGTAGCACCGGCTTTTAGACAGAATTAATTGAAACTCTATATTAACCGCAGACATACGCAGATATGCGCAGACAGTATTTTTTCCTCCCGACGACCTGTCGGGAGAAAAACCTGCATACCCTTCGGGTAAACAGGTTTTTTATAAAATAGCCTATATATAGGAGTAACGACCGTTTGGTACTATGGTGCTATATAAGTACCCAACTATTTTTAATCACGCGATTCGCGTGATTGACGTGTTTTTTATCCCGCGGGTCGCGGGATAAAAATGTCTGCGTCCGTCTGCGTGTGTCTGCGGTTAATGAATAAAAAGTTAGTGTGGATCTGTGTGGGTCTGTGGCTAATTGAAAAAATCTTTTATCGAATTAACAACCCTGCCGGCGGTTTTGCCGTCCCATAAGGGGATCTTGCATTCCAACCGGATCTTTTCAGCAAGCACCACGTCAACCGTCTCTTCAAGATCATCCAATGTGCACAGTCGATTGGTGCCATGGCTTATGGTAATCGGTCTTTCCGTGTTGGGCCGCAGGGTTATGCAGGGAATGCCGAGATAGGTTGTTTCTTCCTGAATACCGCCGGAGTCCGTCAGTGCAAAGCGGCAATTGAAAACGAGGTTCATGAAGCGCACGTAGTTGAGCGGCTCGAGTATAATTAGATTTTTTGTTTGCTCTAATTTGGACAGGATACCCATATGATCTGCGTTCTTGCGGGTGCGAGGATGAATGGGGAAAACCAGCGGAATCTTTTTTGATATAAAAAATAAATGATCAAAAAGCTGTCCCAGCTTTTTGGGGTCATCCACATTTGAAGGGCGGTGCAGGGTAACAAGCCCGTACGCCTGAAGTTTTAAACCGAAATCCTTCAGGGTAGTCTGGGTCTGGATCCTATCCCGCAGCATTTCCAGAGAGTCGATCATAATGTTGCCGGCCCGCTGGATCTTATCTTCCGAGATGCCTTCCCTTATCAGATTTTCATCGCCATCCGCCGAAGGCGTCCAGAGAATATCAGCCAGGGCATCGGTCACCAGCCGATTGATCTCCTCGGGCATGCTGCGATCAAAGGAGCGCAAACCGGCTTCCAGATGACCGACGTAAGGGCGTCGGTCACGTCTGTGGTTAGTTGTTTGTTGTCCGTCGTACCGATTGATCTTTGAGGCTGCCAGGGCGCAGGCTGCTGTTGAATTCACATCTCCGACCACCACTACCAGATCGGGTTCAGTTTCAAGCAAAACTTTTTCATAGGCCATCATGACCTTGCCGGTCTGGGTCGCATGGCTTCCGCTTCCGACCCCCAGGTGAATATCGGGTTCGGGTATGCCGAGGTCTTCAAAAAACACATCCGACATGTTCAAATCATAGTGCTGGCCGGTATGGACAATAACCGGTTCAACCCACTCCTCGGATTTTAAAGCATGATACAAAGGCGCGATTTTCATAAAATTAGGCCGCGCCGCCGCGATAAGATGGATATTGATTTTATTTTTAGACATAGTGACTTCTCTAATATTAGACAGGATTAACAGGATTTTTCAGGATGTTTTATTCTTTCTCACTTCCCGGATGGAAGTGAGAAAACCCAATCAGCCTGCGGCTGAAAAAAATTAAAGCCAAATACTAAATAATTTAAACACTAGCGGGGAAAACATAACTATTAGAATAGCATATAAGGTTTATTTCCGCTGAAAGCGGATTGCGTATTTTCAGTTTCATCTGGAAACTGAAAATGTAAAAAGAAAATCCAGTTAATCCTGTAAATCCTGTCTAAGCTAAATTTTAAAGGAAAATGTAATTATATAAAAAAATTCCGCCGGTAGGCGGATTGAGTTTTCCCACTTCCATCCGGGAAGTGGGAAATATAAAAATAATCCTGAAAATCCTGTTAATCCTGTCTTAATAAAATAAAATTAGAATCCAATCTATTGCTTCTTTTTCGCCAACAGCTCGGAAACGCGCTTATCAAGCTCGGCAAGTTCAAACGGCTTTTCGAGCACCAGATCAGCATCGGC
>WOR8_10000928_pt1 | contig 35659 bp, 31 predicted proteins | sample DeeMarSeWOR38_10_FD_19890 | JGI IMG/M metagenome (IMG submission 19890) | reverse complement strand
CCTCACCTGCAGAGCAAATATACCATTGTGACCATAATTTGAATAGTGCGCGTTAAATCAAGAAAATAAAAAACTATTCCATTTTGTTTACGCTCAATTGGGGTTATACCAACCCCAACATACGAAATGCCCAACTCCTGATGAATTCGCCCTACAAATAACTTATTTCAGTTATTTTTGACTACAGGGGCACAAAGCGCCTTTAATCAGCTTTTTACGACGTCATCCATGTTAACCTGCATTGCATCCTATCCAAACACCGTCATATTACTTCAGTGACGCGCGTTTCAGCACGAGTCTCCGGATACAACATTGCTAAAGATTTTATTAAATTAGCCGAAACTTAGTATATAAAATCGTACGCGATGGCACCAAGCAGCCCATTTCAATGTAACCCAGATCTGCTCTTAATCTTAAAGGCGTCAAAAAACAGAAGCTCGTTATAGAGGAACACGAATACATGAAGTCAAAGCCGGATCTGAAGCGCGCTCCTAAAATCGATAATACCACGCCTCTCTACAGCAGCCGGATCATAATGGTATATACTGAATATCTCAAAAGGTATTATCCGGACCTAAATATTGATGTGATTTTAGAATCCGCGGGTATGACACGATATGCAGCGGAGGATCCGGGACATTGGTTCAATCAGGATCAAGTTGACCGCTTTCATGACCTCTTGATTGAAACTTCCGGTGATCAAAATATCGCCAGAGAAGCCGGCCGCTTTGCGGTATCGTCTGAAAGACTCGGTGCCGCCAAACAGTATGCATTGGGGCTGGTTAACATGTCTTTCATTTACCTCAAAATCGGAAAACTCGCGAACAGCATGACTCTGGGGTCTGAGTTTACGGCTCGAAAATTAAAGGCAAACAAAGCCGAAATCATTTGCACACCAAAGCCGGGCGTTAACGAAAAACCCTATCAATGCCATAATAGACTTGGAATCCTGGAATCCGTTCCAAAGCTATTTAATGAAACGTTTGCTGTAATTGAACACCCGACGTGCGTTCATAACGGTGGTGATTGCTGCCGTTATATCGTCACATGGCCGAAAACACCATCCCTCAAATGGAAAGGCCTGCGCAACGTATGCTTATTATTTAGTTTGTTAACTCTCTTGACCTCGTTTTTCAGTCTATCTCACTCGTCTTGGGTCGTGTTAGTCCTTATTTTGGCATATCTTCAATTATTTGTAGCATTTAAATTGGAGCGGGTTGAAAAGAGGGAGCTGATTGAAACGGTGACAACCCAAGGCAATGTCGCTAAGGCTCTCTTGGATGAGGTGAATACGCGCAATAATAATGCTCTGTTGATACAAGAAGTGGGCCAATCTGTCTCAGGCATTATGAACATTGATGATATGACTAAAGCGGTTTTAAAAATTGTAGAAAAACATTCGAATTATGATTGTGGCGTAATTTTTCTTGAAAATGAGGAAAAGACCCATTTAGAGCTTGCGGCAAATTTCGGCCAGGAGGACAATGTCCCACATTCAGCTGACAAAACCAAATTGGACCTTAATGATCTTGACTATCATGACCTCATGGCCGAATGCTTCAAAAAGCAAAAACCCTTTTTGATTAACAATGGCAATGCAATTGAGACAGATTCTGCAAGGAAACTGGTCAAGCTTTTCAACTGGAAACGCGTCCAATCATTTATTTGCGTTCCCATGGCCTATAAAAACGAATCATTGGGTATTTTAGCTGTCGGAAGCCTGGACGCAAAAAAACCGTTTACGCAGAGCGATTTAAGTCTATTAATCGGCGTTGCCTCGCACACAGCTATAAGTATCATGAACGCGGTCTCGTTCAAACAAATACGGGAAAGCGAAACCAAATATCGTCTATTAGCAGACAATGTATCTGATGTTATATGGATTTTAGATGTGGAGACCCTGCAATTTTCGTACGTGAGTCCATCGGTTTTACACATGCTTGGGTATGCACCGGATGAATTTGTGAATCTGCCCTTGGATGTTGTCTTGACACCTGAATCCCTAAAATTAGCTACGGATACGATTGCAGAAGAACTGGCAAAAGAACGTACATCATCCGCAGATCCGCTACGGTCAAGAACGTTGGAATTGGAAGAGTATTGCAAAGATGGTTCAACCATATGGATTGAGGTCACGGCAAGCTTTTTGCGAGACAATGATGGTAATGTGCTCGGCATCTTAGGAGTTTCCCGAGATATTTCCGAGAGGAAGCGCGCCGAAAAGGAAAAGGATACTCTGGAAAAACGACTTCAACAAGCTCAAAAAATGGAAGCCATCGGAACGTTGGCCGGTGGCGTCGCTCATGATCTGAATAATATTTTATCAGGCATTTTGAGTTATCCTGAATTATTATTAATGGACCTTCCTTCGGACAGCCCGTTAACGAAACCGCTTGAGACCATACGCGAATCCGGGAAAAAAGCCGCAGCCATTGTCCAGGATCTACTGACATTGGCACGAAGAGGGGTGGCAGTCGCTGATATCGTCAATTTAAATGATATCATTTCAGAATATCTTATGAGCCCCGAGTTTGAAAAACTAAAAGTATACCACCCCTTGCTCGATATTAAAAAAGATATGGCTTCCGATCTGTTGAACATACAAGGCTCTTCTGTGCATCTATTCAAAACCGTCATGAATTTAGTTTCAAATGCAGCCGAGGCCATGCCGGATGGAGGAGTAATTACCATCTCCACCCGGAATCAAAATGTTGATCGCCCTCTGAAGGGAGATGATGCCGTTCAGGAAGGCGACTTCGCCGTCCTTGAAGTCTCTGACACGGGGATAGGCATCTCCGAGGAGGATACAGGTAGAATATTTGAGCCCTTTTACACCAAGAAAGTAATGGGCCGAAGTGGGACGGGATTAGGAATGGCAGTGGTGTGGGGAACCGTGAAAGATCATAAAGGATTTATTGATTTAGAAAGCAAGCAGGGCGAAGGGACTTCATTTAGCCTTTATTTTCCGGTGACGAGAAAAAAATTGGATAAAGACAAGGCAAAACTCTCGCTCGAAGATTACAAAGGAATGGGCGAATCGATTTTAATTGTTGACGATGTGAAAGAGCAAAGAGAAATAGCGTCATCGATTCTAACCCAACTTGGTTACACCGTAAGTACGGTTGGGTGTGGGGAAGCAGCCGTGGAGTTCCTGAAGAATAATGCAGCCGATATGCTGGTTTTAGATATGATTATGGATCCCGGGATAGACGGATTTGAGACCTACAAACAAATTCTGAAGCTGCATCCAAAACAAAGAGCGGTAATTGCAAGCGGGTTTTCAGAAACAGAGCGGGTAAAGGAAACTCAAAAGTTAGGAGCCGGACAATATGTCAAAAAACCCTATACCATTGAGAATATTGGCAGGGCAATTAAAGCGGAATTTGATAAGCGTATAGGTAGATGACTATAAGTCGAAGAAGGGAGAGCGTGCAACTTAAGAAGGTGATTTTTGCAATGACCAGGATTCGATCTTTCATTTTTCAAATTAAGATACACAAACTGAAAAGGCTTGTTTTTCCCTGGTCTCCACCTCGAGTTTAGATTTTTGACATAGTTGGACTCTACACATCTATCCCAAAAATTTGAGGTTCTTTCCGAGTACTGCAATTTTCATTTAACCAGTTGGCAATATTTTTCATCATGCTGTCTTCCCAAACCCTTGCACCTGTGGGACAGTTTTTAATACAAGCACAACAGCGAATGCATAGCTCGATTTTAGTTGCCACGCTCCCATTAATTGAAATGGCTGCAGTTGGACATACACTGGCACACGTACCACAAACTGTGCATGTGTCTTCTTTGGTCACTGGTGAAACATTAATTTTTGCTCCAAAATCCATTGCCTTTTGAACATCCAGGCTATCCGGACGTCCATTTGCGATGGGGACATCCTTTGTTGCAAAAGAGTGCTCCCCAATGAATGCACCACCGGCAACCGGATTAAAGCCTAACTCAATTGCAAGATTTTTTAATTCTAACAATGCATCTTCAAACTCCCGGTTCCCATATACAACTATGAGAATCGCTAAGGTTTTGCTTGCTTTTAGCTGTTTGAATCGATTGATTGCATCAACTGGCAGACGACCACCGTAAACAGGTGCACCTATAATTATGAGTTCATCTGAAAAGGGTGGAATTGTTTGGGAAGTGTCAAATTAATATGCTCGACATCTTCAACAGTGATACCTTTAGCAATACTTTCCAATACTTTTTGAGTGGTTCCAGTGGGTGAAAAATAGATGAGTTTTACCTGTTTAACTTCCATTGTTATCTCCTCCTGCTCATATTAGGTTAAATTTAACATTTAATTACAATCTAATATAGCAAAAAAAATTGTGATTCGTAGACATTTCACCCTGAAATTGAAAGAATAGCTATTAATTACAACGTTTCCCTCTGGGCTAGGGAGCCGATGTCCTGCTCGTTTTTGGTGCTGTTTTTTGAAGTTGTCCCTCAACCAACTCTAACCACCACCGTTGTTTCTCAGGATTCATGTGAAGGGAAGTATCTTGGTCGAATGCGGTATGCTTTTTTAGACTGTTCTCGGAAGCAGATCGAATCATGTCTTCGATCTTTGCCAAAATTTTACTCTGCGCGTCTTTGTAGGTCGTCTGAATTGCCACGAAACTTTTGGTTACCTCTCTCGCTTCATGGGTAAGTTTTCTGGCGGCAAGTTCCATAAGGGCGAAATGTATCTGTTCATGCTCAAGCACGTAGGCGAATCTCTGCTTGGGAACAAGCGGATTCCACCACGAGCAGCTTGGAATCATAACTGCTTCAAAGGCAACATATTCTATGGTGCCGAAGTAAAAGATTTGTTTGTCAAAATAATGCCAGGTTACAATTGACTTTGAATCTCGTGTCGGTCGAATTTGAATACAGGCTTGGGCATTGATGTTTTCCGTGTACAGTTTATATTTCTTGGGCAATGATAGCGCGCGAAAGTCATTAACCGTCAATGGCCTGTAAGTGAATCCTTGTTTGAGCGATTCCTGCTTGTGGTCAATTTCTCTTACATGAGGTCGAGCGTATTTTGGAAGCTGCGCGCAACTTACCATCAAAAAGAATAACTGCATCAGAATTATGGACTTCCCTACTCGAATCATGTTCTTATTTGACATCAAAATTGTCGTCACGCGGTCCCAGACGTATCGAACACCGCGCAAGAATTTGCCATACTTGCAAATTCCACCGACTATACACAGCGTCATAATAAATTGCATATTCGCCATTTGAATCCTTGGTTTTAAACTACCCTGTAGGATCAACCATGCAAAATGCCGAGTATAGATGCGAAAGGATTTATGTCGTTTTGTATAATTCGAGCGTAGGTCAGGGTAGACAGGAAATGTTAAGCGGCTTTTTTCTTTTTTTCCAATTCGGATTTGACAGCCATGCCAATTTTTTCGAGCGTGTATGGTTTTTTTACGTATTCTCCAGCTCCCAGACGCTGCGCTTTTTTCACTCTGCTTGTTTCTGAGAAACCACTCGCGATGATTGCCTTTTGATCAGGGTGTATCTCAATTATTCGTTTATACGTCTCCAATCCATCAAGTCCAGGCGCCATGATCATGTCTAAAACAATTAGATCCGCATTTCCTTTTTTTAAATAATCAATCGCGTCTTCACCACTTGAAACGGTCTCCACAAAATAACCTAATTGAGACAACATTTTTGAAGCAATTTCGCGCTGCTCCTTGCGGTCGTCAACCACTAGTATCGATTGGCCATTTACTTCTTTTCTAGTCACCGGAAAATAAAGCTTGAACGTGGTGCCTTCTTTCAACTCACTATTCACATTGATGTATCCTTTGTGATCCTTAACCGTGCCCCACACCACTGCCATACCCAGTCCTGTTCCACTTCGACCCATCACTTTTTTGGTGTAAAATGGTTCAAAAATCCGTCCGATCTCTTGCGGAGCGATGCCGATCCCGGTGTCCGAGACCGTTAAAACAACATAATCGCCCTCTTGCACATCATCATAGCCACGAATGGGTTGATCAATGTACTTATTCTCTGTTTGGATACGAATGGTTCCACCCTCGGGCATGGCTTCTGCAGCATTGGAGACCAAATTCATCACCGTTTTAGAAAGGTGCACGGGGGACCCCTTCATATTTAAAAGCGCAGCATCCAGATGGGTGTCTATTTCGACCAAAGGATGAAAGGATTTCAACTTCTCAAATTCCGGGCTTATTAGATACTCGGATATGATATCATTCAAATCCATAATCTCTGAAGTCGTTACGCCTCTTCTTGCCAATGTCAATAAATCTTGCACAATTGCGGCCGCCTTTTTGCCTGACTCCTGAATGGTTTTAATTGGCTCTCTTAAGGGGCTTTCTTTTGGTAGATCCAATAAGATTAATTCCGGATAACCCACGATACCCGACAGTATATTATTCAGATCATGGGCAACACCGCCGGCAAGCGTGCCGACAGCTTTCATTTTCTGAGCCTGTTGAAGCTTTCTTTCAAGGTTTTGTCTTTCCATCTCGGCTTTTTTGCGTTCGGTTACATCGCGCATAAAGCCCCGGAAGCCGGTTATTTTTCCGTCATGTCGTTTGATGGGTGTCGCTGATAGGTCTATCGTGATTGTACGACCGTCTTTTAAATTGATATCAAAGTCGACAATACCTTTCGGTTTTCCTGTCCGAAAAATTTGATGGAAAACTTGAAGCATTTTATCCGCAGTTGCCTGACTTGAATATTGTTTGAAGCTAATACCCATTAAATCGTTTTCAGAATATCCCGTTATGGTGCATAACGCGTTGTTAAAAAAGATCAGCGTGCCATTCGTATCAAGCTCGAAATAACCTTCCTCAATATTTTCAAGGATATTGCGATATTTCTCTTCACTTCTTCGAAGGGCCTCCTCAGCCTTAACCCGAGAGGTAACATCAATTATTGATGCGATACTTCTCTTTGTGCCGGGAATCATGCTGGTTTGTATAAACACATCCTTGATGTTGCCATGCTTATCCTCAAGTTTAAATGTGTATTCAGTGGGTAGATGATCGTTGAATTTTCTCCTTTTATGATGATATCGCGTAACTCTTTCTGCATCTTCACCGGCTACAAAATCGGTCGTTTTCATTTTATTTTCGATCTCGGCTTTCGAATAACCGGTCAAGTTTTCGGCTTTGGCATTGGCCTTAGAAATAATCATATCCTCTTCAATTATGATGGTGGCTGTCCCTGTGTTTTCAAAAACGCTTCGATATTCTTTTTCATTTTCTTGTAAAGCAGCTTCAATCTTCTTCCGCTGTTCGATTTCACAAACCAGATATTTGTTTTTAATATCGAGTTCTTTAGTCCTTTTCCTGACTTGAGATCGAAGTACCAAGTTTACACATAAGAATATGAGCACAAGCAGTAGGGCAGCGCCGCTGATTCCAAAAAGCCAAGCCGTATTGATCGATTTTGATTCAGCTCCAACCCATTTGCTTATGGACGCATAATAAACTGAGTTTTTATTTCGTTTGAGTTTACGAAGATGAAAGTCTATGGCATCGATGATAGCGCTGTTTTTTCCTTTTGGAACCGCGAAGTGTATTTTTTGCGGACTAAGAACAATCGAGCTTTTATCGATATCATAATCTCGCTCAAATTGATGCCCGTAGAGATATCCGACAAGACCCGCATCGCATTTTCCAATCTCAACGAGCTTCAAAACGTCATCATATTCAAATGCCTCGATAAATCTGCATTCTATTCCAAACTGTTTGATGAGATCTCTGAGATTTAGATAAAAAACGTCATTTTTCAAGACTGCAATTTTTCTGTCTGTTAGATCCAGGATGGATTCTATACCGGACTCTTTGCTTACATAAATCTGGCCCCAGTTGGTTAGAATACTTTCATAAGTGAAATCAAAGCTTATTTTTCTCTCCTGGGAATAAGCAATAGCTCCTAAAACGTCTATTTTTTCGGATTTTAAATTCTGTAGGCACTGAGCCCATGAATCCCGAATGTATTCAATTTTCCACCCTTCTTCCTGCGCCACGTAGGCAAGCACTTCGGCGAATATCCCCTTTATTTCTCCATTCTCATCTTGAAAAAATAGTGGCATATTTTGGTAAACCCCCACCCGAACTGTTGTTTCTGCTCCAGTCGCAACAGGATGGACCAGGTGAAGCATAGACATACCAATAAATAGAAAGAAAAGACGTATACGATAATTTCTCATCAACAATTCCCAGGCCATTGAAAAACATCAACGGTTTTAGATCCTGAGGGGATCTATTTCTGCCAAAAAGCAATAATCTATTCGTTGTTAGTATCGGATGAACTGTGGAAAAACTTAAATGGTTTTAATAGGTTCTATGACATGGTGATACTATAAAAGGAGGCGCCGTTGGGATGCTTGGGATATTAACGTCTCGGATGGGTAAAATCATAGAAATTATGAGGTTTTAATGCCATTGTCAGCTATGCCATGCCCAAGGAATAATGGAATGTTGGAAGCGACGTTTTTCTTCTTTGTTCCCCCGATATCCCGGGTTTTTAATTTGCGGCAACCCCGCAGAGGCAGGACTTTCACTTCGCTCCGAGCGGCTGTGTCTGTCCGGATTAGGAGGCTTATAGCTTTACAGCCCCCCTCATTTTTACGGGTTCGGGTTTGGGCACCTGGACGGTCGTCTCAATGACCCGCATGGATTTCCATTTTCCACCAAGAAACCGCAAATAAAAAACGATGCCTAAAATTATGATGTAGACCGTCGCGAGAATCCAGGACACCATCAGACCATATTCAAAGACGGCTATGACCAGATAAGTGGGTATAATTAATACAAACACCGACAGAATCGTTGTCATATACATCACAAAACGGGTATCACCCGCGCCTTTGATGGCAGAGCAAAAGATGATGTTCATGGTATCAAAAATCGAATACACCGCCACAAATCGGAGCAAAATCACACTGAAGCCATAGATCTCGGAAAAGCCTTGGGGATCCGCTTGAGCGGCAAAGGGCGCCACAAAGACATCCGGCACCAAGGCATATGCCGCCGCAATGCTCGACATATATACGAAGGCCAAATGAAAGCCGGAATAGACGCTGGTCTGGGCGAGTTCGGGTCTACCTGCTCCGATATACTGGCCAACAAGAACCGAAATGGCAATACCACAGCCGATCATGGGCATGAATGCCAGTGTATTGATGTTAAATGCAATATTCGTGGCTGCCAGGCTTGCGGTTCCAAGCCGGCCCACTATCAATACAAACCCGGTGAACCCGGTCATCTCCAGAAAGAACTGCACACCGGAAGGAAATCCATATCGCAACAGACGCATAAAAAGGTCTTTCTCCGGTCGCCAGCCTCTGATAGTAAGATAGGTCCGGTTTGTGTCTCCTGCAGCCAAAAGACCTATGAATACGAAAAGCGAAAAAAAACCGGCCGCCACGGTGGCAATTCCTGCACCTCTGATCCCCAACTCTGGAAATCCCCATCGGCCGAAGATCAGGGCATAATCGAGAATGAGATTGACCACGGTAGCAAACGCATTGACCCACATCACCGGCCAGGTTTGCCCTCTGCCGCTGTAAAAACCGGACAGGGCATACGATGCGATATACGGTCCTCCCCCCAAACATAAAATCTGAAAGTAATCAACCTCGTAGGATTGAACTGTCGGATCATGTCCGATAAGTCTGAAAATAGGCTCAGCAAACGGAATGACGCCTAAAATAACTAGCCATCCGATTAATGCGATATAAACCCCTTGCCAGAGAGCAGGACCGATGCGGTGGTATTGACTGGCTCCGAAATATTGGGCCACAAACGTACTGACATAGCCGGCAGTTCCCATAAAAATACTGACCATCGAAAAGTGCAGCATGCCGGCCGGCATCGCTGCTGCAATGGTTTGTGGTGAGTACCAGGAGAGAAACATCCGATCTACAAAATGCTGCACAGACCAGGTCGCCGTGCTCAAAATCAACGGAATCGCAATAACGAGGACTTCTCTGTATCCGCCTTCACTATTCCAACGCTGCTTCCAATATGTCATGTGCTGCTTGCCCTGCATTCGGTTGAAATTAAGATGAATTGAAAATCAAACTTGGCTAGTCAAGCTGCGTACATTTTTTTTATTACACGTTTGAGGAGCTTGCCGGCATTATTTTTTGGAAGCTCCTCGACCGTAATGAATTCTTTCGGCACTTTAAAACCTGCCAGCTTGTCTTTGAGAAAAGATTTGAGCACTTTTGGATCCGGCTGTTGTCCCCGGGACGCCACAATAAAGGCCGTAACCCGTTCTCCGTAAACTCTGTCAGGCAAGCCGACTACCGCGCATTCCTTCACTTCCGCACGGGTATAAAGCAATTCTTCAACCTCCCGCGGGTAAACATTCTCTCCACCGGTTATAATCATGTCTTTTAATCGATCCACAATAAACAAATAGCCATCCTTATCAACCATTCCGATGTCTCCGGAGCGAAACCAGCTATCCCGAAAGGCGGACCGGGTTTCTTCAGGATTGTTCAAATACCCGCTGGTAATATGGGGCCCGCGAATGCAAATTTCCCCCTGATGGCCGGGTTCCAATGCATTGCCATCAAAATCACAAATCTTGACTTCGACCAAGTTGGCCGGGGTACCGACCGAGCCCACCACATGCCGGTAATAATGGTTGTAAGTGACCATAGAAGCACTTTCGGTCATGCCGTAAGCTTCGTGAATATCAAGACCGGTTCGCGATTTCCATTCCCTGACGACTTCAGAGGCCATGCTGGCGGCAGCCGAGAAGCAGTAGGTCACACGTCTAAATCGTTCATTCAAATCATCGAGCTCAAGCAATCGAATGTAGATCGTGGGTACGGCATAAAATTTTGTGATATTCAAGCGCCGGATCGCATCCAACATACTGTTCAGATCAAAGGCGGGCTGCATTACCAGGCCGGCACCACAAAAAATCATGGAGTTCATGATGTGAATCTGGGCAAACACATGATTGAGGGGTAAAAAACACAACGCCCGATCCCGCTCATTTGTGCGCTCGTAGTGAGCCACATTGAAAATGGATGATTGAAGATTTGCGTGGCTTAACATGGCGCCTTTGGGAGTACCGGTGGTTCCTCCCGTATACAGAATCGCAGCAATATCGTCTCGGTCCACATCGATAGCTTTAAATTCAGAGGTTCCTTTTTCAACCAGTCGCTCAAATGAAATATCTCCATGATCACAAATAACCATTTCGAGAAAAGGCAGATTCTTTAAATCACCCAGTTCATCAACTTTTTTATCGTCAGTGAACAAAACTTTTGGCTGACAGTCGGAGAGTATCTGAGACAGTTCGGTTTTGGTTAATAAATGGGAGAAGGTCACGGCGACAGCACCGGCCTTGAGAACACCGAAATAAACCGCCAGCCACGCATATGAATTGGGCGCACAGAGCGCCACATAATCTCCAGGTTTAAGTCCGGCCGCGGCCAGCGCGGATGCAATGCAGGAGGTATCATGATTCAATTTTAAATAGATGACGTCGCGTTCATCTTCCAGCACAGCGCTTCGGACCGGGAAATGCAGGGCCGCATTTTCTAAATTTTTGGCAATGTTCATTTCGTTTCTCCTTGAATCAGACTCTATCATTTGTTTGCTCTAAACACAAAACATCAAAAAAAACACGATGATTTTTGCCTTGGAGCAAAAATTGGTGTATAAAATATTTTTGGCATTTATAGGTAGGAGGTAATTAGCGGAATGTACGCATCAGGATACTTGAAACCGAAAAGTGTATCTGAAACAATGCAATTAATGAAGGTCGCTCTCGGAGACGAAAAAGCGGATTTGGCAATTGTAAATGCCACTATTGTAAACGTTTATACCGGAGAAATTATTGAAAACCAGGGCATCGGCATAAAAGGCCCCTGGATTGCCTATGTTGGCAAGAACCTCACGGATGCCATCGGACCGGATACCGAGGTCATTGATGCCGGCGGTTACACCATCATTCCGGGTTTGATCGATGGGCACACTCATATCGCCTGGCTTTACACGACGAGTGAGTTTCTCAAATATGTCATCCCTGGCGGAACCACAACAGTCGTCACCGAAACCCTCGAGCCATATCCTGCCAGCGGTTATGCCGGTGTGGTTGATTTTTTGGAATCATTGAAGGATCAGCCGATCAAGGTGCTGGCAACGGCTCCCGCCATGGTGTCCATTAGTGAAACCGCCCGGGGAATGCCGCCTGAAATTCTGCAAAAATTGCTGGCAAGGGATGATGTTATTGGTTTGGGAGAGTCGTATTGGCAGGCGGTGCTTCAAGAACCCGGACTCACTCTGCCGCTTTTTGAACAGACGCTGTTGGCTGGAAAATCGTTGGAAGGTCATTCGGCTGGCGCCAAAGACAAAAAACTTGCCGCCTACATTGCCGCCGGGATTTCATCCTGTCACGAACCGATTGACGCCGAACAGGTGTTGGAAAGGCTCCGAATGGGACTTCACATCATGATCCGGGAAGGCAGCGTTCGCAGCGACCTTGAAAACATCGCCAAGATAAAGGATCGAGAGATCGATTTTCGTCATCTAATACTGGCCACCGACGGTGCAGAACCCCATTACCTGATGGAAAAAGGGTACATGGACTATGTCGTACAAAAAGCGATTGACTGTGGATTCGATCCGGTGGCGGCGATTCAAATGGCCACCTTAAATGTGGCAACCCATTTTTCAATCGATGGAGTCGTCGGAGGCATCGCTCCGGGACGCTATGCTGATCTGGTATTGATACCGGATGTGAATACCATCGATGCCCAACTGGTCATTAGTAACGGGAAAAAAGTAGCTCAAGGCGGGAACCTTCTGACGTCTCCGCGGGAGCACGCGTTTTCGGAAGAAAGTTTGAACAGTGTCAAACTGACCCGGGAGTTGGCGGCATCTGACTTAATTATTGAAGCAAATCGAAAAACCGACACGGTAAAAATACGAATAATCGATATGGTGACCGATCTGGTGACCGCGGAATTCATTACCGACTGGCCGGTGATAAACGGACAAATAAAACCCGCTGTCGATCAAAATATTGTTAAAGTAGCTGCTGTCGATCGAGCTTACTCTCCGGGGAAACGTTATGTCGGCTTAATCAGGGGCTTTGGCCTCACATCGGGGGCCCTGGCATGCAGTGCCGCTTGGGACACATCGGATATCATCGTTGTGGGAGCCAACGACGAGGATATGGCACATGCCGTCAACCATATTCACCTTATTCAGGGCGGAGCAGTGGTATGCGAGAACCAAAAGATCCTCGTGGAGCTACCGCTGCCTATCTTCGGTATGATGTCGAATTTGCCGATTAACGAAATTGCGCAAAAGTTAGAGGGAATTAAAAAAGCTGCATCAAATTTAGGTGTTCCCTTTTCTGATCCATTGTTGACACTGATCACCCTGACCGGCGCCGCAATCCCCTATCTTCGGATCTGTGAAGAGGGGTTGGTGAATTTAAAAGACGGTCAGAGGTTATCGCTGTTTGCAGATTAATATTGAACCAAGCAAAAAGAGAAAAGCATGAAGTCCAATAATCCCAAACTAGGAACCCTGGCGGTATGGGCGGGTGAGAAGGCGCCTTTCTGGGAAGGGTCAACTCAGGTTCCGGTAGTGCATAGTGTCTCCTTTGGCTATAGCAACATGGATGACTGGCTCAGCGTGGGGAAGGGACAAAAAGCCGGTCATATCTATAGTCGCAACACCAATCCTACCGTACAGGCATTTGAAGAAAAAATTTGTCTAATGGAGGGAGCCGAGAAGGCCACCAGTTTCGCCAGCGGGATGGCGGCCATCAGTAATACCCTGTTTACATTGCTGTCTCCAGGCGATCGAATTGTTTCCATCAAAGACAGCTATGGCGGCACCAGTAAGCTGTTTATCGAATTTTTGCCGCGTTTTAAAATACGAGTGGATTTATGTGACACTACAGATCAGAGCGCGATTGAAAGATCCGTGGCTGCGGGATGCAAGCTTCTTTACCTGGAAAGCCCCACCAATCCGACACTCAAAATTGTCGACATCGCTCGCCTAACATCAGTTGCCCATGATATTGGCGCTTTAGTTGTCGTCGACAACACCTTTGCGACACCAATTCTCCAAAAACCCCTGAACCTTGGAGCGGATCTGGTCCTGCACAGTGCTACCAAGTTTCTCGGGGGTCATGCCGACGCACTTGGCGGTGTTGTCTGCGGCCGTTTGGATTTAATCGATAAGATTTATCACCATCGCGAGATCACCGGGGCTGCACTGGATCCGATGGCAGCCTATCTTATATTGCGGGGAATGAAAACCCTGCATTTACGAATCCTCCACCAAAGTGAAAGTGCACTGCTGATAGCTCGGCATTTGGAAAACCACCAGGCCATTGACCAAGTTTTTTACCCCGGCCTTGAATCCCACCCGCAACACGGCATCGCCAGACATCAGATGACGGCGTTTGGCGGCGTCCTCAGCTTCAAAATCAAGGGAGACTTCGATGCTGTCCGCAATGTCCTGCCGCGATTAAAATATGCCCACCGGGCTGCCAATCTCGGCGCGGTTGAAACGATCGTCGGTCCTCCGGCAACCACCAGCCACGTGGAGTGTACCGAAGGCGAACGCCGAGCCATGGGAATTCCGGAAAGCCTGGTTCGATATTCGGTTGGTATCGAAGATACTGAGGATCTGATCGCCGATTTGGATCAGGCCTTGGAACAGGCGTGCTGACAGGATTTCATGATGTAAAGGAGTTAAAAATGGATGAATTTGGAGCAAGGTTGAAAAGCCTACGAACCGAACGTGGTCTGAGCGTGAAAGAAGTTTGCAAACAGATTGGTATTCCCCAATCACGATTAGTCGAACTTGAAAGGGAGGTGAGAATCCCCACATCCGGGCAGATAGAGCGGCTTGAAACGTTTTATGAGGTTGAGCCGGGAGCGCTTGCCGCCTTAGCTAAATCATCTGCAAAAACGAAGAACTAGCTATATAATGAAAATCCCAATCAAAACGATAGTGCCCTGTTTGCTGTTTGCCTGCATCACCACCGCGGTAATCGCCCAGCAAGAATCTCAGAATCCCAATTCCAACAAAATTAAAGGGTGGCAAAAACTGGCCGAAGGCCTCGAGTTTGGAGTTTTTCGCTCACCTCGTATTTCTGATATTGGAGACTCGCTTATTCGGGTGTTAAGAATCGATCCCCAATACTTTACCTTTAAATTGTTGACTGTTTCGGCCTTAAAAGACGGAGGTTCACTGACGGTTAAGGATTGGTGCCGCCGTAATCGGCTGACCGCAGCAATAAACGCCAGCATGTATCAGGAAGACCTTAAGACAAGTGTCTCGTTAATGCGCACAAAAACCCACGTCAATAACCCACGGCTGTCAAAAGATATGACGATCCTGGCATTTGACCGACAGAGCTCTGAGGTTCCTCGGGTAAAAATCATCGATCGCCAATGTGATGATTTTGAGGTCTGGAAAAAAAAATATGGCACTCTAATTCAAAGCATACGCATGATATCGTGCATCGGAGCGAACGTGTGGAGTCCGCAGTCAAAAAAATGGAGTACGGCCGCTATAGGAATCGATATCCAGGATAAAATATTGTTCATACATGTTGGATCACCTTACAGCATGCACGATCTTATCGATTTTCTCAAGGCGCTCCCGCTGAATATTTCACGGGCTATGTACGCGGAGGGTGGACCACAGGCCCAATTATATATCAACATCGGTGATCATGAACATGAGTTCGTCGGCAGCCACGAAATTAATCTCAATCAAAGTACGAATGCTCTTTTCTCCTGGCCTGTGCCGAATGTTGTGGGAATTAGGCCAAGAACCGAATCCGACAATAAAGGGATAGAAAAATAATGAGGACAGCGACTACGGCTGTAATGACTATCATTTTGACAGCCTTGATCGGATGCTCAGGTAGCATCCAGGGGGTCATCAGACAGGATGCAAAGCGGTTGGAATTCGCCTACCGGGAATCAAAAATCGGAGAAGGCGGTCTTCAAACCGTACTTCCTGATGGTGAGCGTTTCGAGGGCGAATTTGTAGAGGTTTCATCTTACATAGAACAAACAGGCTTGAGTTCAACCGACACAAGCGGGGAGATTGCCAGATATGACGCCGTCGATGAGTATAGCGGAAACAGGGACGCTGTATTGCATGGTGACAGAGGGCATATGATGAAATGCCGATTCAAACTCACCGATGTGTTCCTGGGAATCGCCGGCGGGGGGTATGGAATATGCCAGATTTCCGACGGACGCGTTATTGATCTATTTTTCTAACCTCAAAAAGAAGAGGTTATGGTGGCACGCAGGAGAATCCCATGAAAATAGTCCAATTGGTTACTATTGCTCTGGTTTTTTCAAATCCATTTGCGTTTGCAGGCGAAGCGGATGTAACGCATGTAGAAATCAGCCACACGGGAGACAACACCTATCGTTTTGAGGTCACCGTACGCCACGATGACGAGGGCTGGAACCATTACGCCGACAAGTGGGATGTGGTAGCACCGGATGAAACCATTCTGGGCACCCGCACCCTTTATCACCCGCATGTCGACGAGCAACCTTTCACCAGAAGTCTTTCCGGGGTCAAGATTCCCGGCACCATAAATGCTGTCACAATTCAAGCTCACGACTCAATGCATGGATATGGCGGCAAAACAATAACCGTTGAGATACCGCGCTAACCATCAACAAGCCGGCGTTATCTATTCAACGGGCCTTAAAAGGTTTTTAAAAAAAAGGAGGGGAGCGCATTCATGATACTGATGCCATCGCGATGTCGGCCGATTCTGATATTGATGGTTATGGCTGTTTTTGTATTCCTAATCCTCGGCTGCGAATCTGCATATTACGGCACAATGGAAAAGCTCGGATATCACAAACGCGAATTAATGGTAAATCGGGTGGAATCCGCCCGCGATGCCCAAGAGGAAGCAAAGGAGCAATTTGAGTCTGCACTGGACAAGTTCAGCAGCGTGCTGCAATTTGATGGGGGCGATCTTGAAGATAAATATGATCAGCTGAAAACGGAATATGATAGAAGCGAGGATAGAGCCCAAACTGTGAGAGATCGCGTTGATGCCGTTGAAGATGTTGCCGAGGATCTGTTCGATGAATGGGAAGCTGAATTGCAGCAGTATAACAGCGATAGCTTACGTCGCAGCAGCGCCCGCAAGCTACAACAAACCAGACGGCAATATAACCAGCTGATCGGCGCCATGAAGCGAGCAGAAAAAAAGATGGATCCGGTTCTTACGGCCTTCCATGATCAGGTATTGTTTCTGAAACATAACCTCAATGCCCGCGCGATTGCCTCATTACAGACCGAATTGGTGTCAGTCGAAGCCGAAGTCAATTCGCTAATCCGCGAAATGGAGGCTTCGATCAACGAGGCAAATGCGTTTATCAATACCATGGCTAAGGAATAACAATACCGGTCGATGGATTATTATGACGTGGGCTTTGTTATGGATCTGAATTCCAAAATCTGGTTGTCTGCAAAGACCAAGTAACCTTTCCTGGAATAGGCTTTGCAAGTGATGATGACAGGTAATCCATGTCCATTTTGGCAAGCGTTAACATTTTAAAGAATCGGAAATCATGTTTAGGCAAGCGATAACCAGAAAACCAGGGGAAAATTTTGCACAGGGAATAACAACCACCCTTAGCTCCGATCCGCCCAAGTATGAATTAATCTTGAAACAGCACAAATCGTACCTTGAGACCTTAAACGCTATCGGATTGGACATCATTCAGCTCGAACCGCTGCCAGGCTTTCCAGACGCCTATTTTGTGGAAGACACGGCAGTGGTCACCGGTGATGTGGCCGTAATCACCAACCCGGGTGCTGAGAGCCGTAAAGGCGAAGAGGATTCGATTGCCGCTGTTTTAGCACGCTTTCGGCAAACCGCGCGGATTCAGGCTCCCGGAACTCTTGACGGCGGCGATGTTCTTCAGGTAGGAACTCATTTTTTTATCGGTTTATCGGAGCGAACCAACACGGAAGGCGCTGAACAACTTGGCCGCATCCTCGAAAAATTCGGAAATACCTGGACTACGATCCCGGTAGGTGCCGGATTGCACTTCAAATCCAGCGTCAATTATGTCGGCAAGAACACGATACTGGTCACAGAAGAGTTTGCCGATCACGAAAAGCTCACAGGATTTGATTTGATTGTGGTGAACAATTCTGAGGCGTATGCCGCCAATACGCTTTGGGTTAATGACTACCTTCTGACACCCAAAGGTTATCCCGATACTCGCCAAAAGTTGAAAAAATTGAAATCTGAAATTATCGAACTGGATACCAGCGAAATTCGGAAAATGGACGGGGGGTTGACATGTATGTCCATTCGATTCTAACAGTTTAAAAAGGCACGGGCCTGAGCTGATTCTGAATTCCACACCATGCGAGGTGGCGGCTTGCATGCGACGCTTTACGATTTAATTTCTTTGTAGACCAAATTTCATGCTTGCGCGTCTAATAGGGTAAAATGCAAAGAAAAAACCAATTTAAAATGAAGAAAATGATGATTATAACCATACCGGGATCAATAGCGGTAAACGGCCTTGTATGAGGTGCCCGACGGGGAGTGAACTCGATGTGTGTTACCAAGTTAATATAGACAAGCCAATGCAATCCAGGTATTATAGTAACCAGAATGCTGCCGGCGAATTGCGGTGGGAGAAGAAATTCGACATCCTAAAATGGCTTCAACCGAGGATACTAATACGACATCGGGCACGTCAACACAGCTGGTCTCTCTGGTCAATCAAGCTAAAGATGGAAACCGATCCGCTTTCGCCCAGCTTGTTGATCGATTTCATGCCGATGTCTTCCGAATGGTTTACTATCGTATCCGCTCCCGCGCGGACGCCGAAGATATTGCCCAAGATGTTTTCTTAAAAGCGTATCAAAAAATTTCAAGTATTAACGATGCGGCGCGATTCCGCGGATGGCTCTTCAGTATTACGTTGAATCGCATTCGCGATTATCATCGCAAAAAACGCTTTCGGTCCTTATTTAAGGTTGACGATGAAAACATTGAATCCCACCCACCGGTTGAAACGGGAAGTGATCAGCCAGAGGCTTTGGATCATATTTTAAGAGAGGATTTCTGGCGACAGATTGGATTGATATTGAATAAGCTGTCAAAAATGGAACGAGAGGTGTTTTTGCTGCGATTTTTTGATCATCTCAATATCAATGAGATCGCAGGTACCTTGAAGAAAAATGAAAGTACAGTCAAAACCCATTTGTACCGCGCCCTTGCGAAGTTTAAAAAGGAACCCGGGATACGCCAATTGCTAAAAGAGGCCATCCAGTGAACTTAGATAACGAACACCATTTAGATGAACAGCAGCTGATTCAGGCGGTTGTCGATGAGAACGACTTGCCCGGGGCCATGCAGGCGCATCTGGTTACATGTCATCAATGCCGCACCAGCAAAGAAAGCTTTGAACAAGAATTGGCGAGTTTAGGACAAATGGCTGAGCGTTATGCACCAAAGCCGGAAAAACGAATAGCGTTACCGGTGCATGAAGCCACGAGCACCCTCCGGACCTTTTTAAACTGGCGCAATACCATCGGAGCCGCCGCCGCCGTTGCCGCCGTGCTCATCGTCTTTTGGGGAACGACCATCGTACGAAATCTAACTGAGTACGGAGCCGATAGCGTCCCCTCGGGACTAATGGACGCAAAACAGCTTATGACGGAAGTAAACATGCTGGTCGACAATGCTCTGCCCCCGCTTTATTTGGAGATCTCCGCTGAAAATAATCCGGATTACGATAAAGAATTCTATCAATTTTTAATTCCTCAGATTGAAACCGAAACCTTAAGCTCTTACCGATGGAAGAGAGGAACATCATCATGTTAAGAAACGCATTCAGTTTCATAATGCTGGCCGTTTTTGTGATGTCACCCATAGTGGCGTTGGGACAGGAGGTACCTGCGGGAAAGTGGTGGTATAATCCCAAAATTCAAAAAAATTTAAAGTTGAGCAAAAATGAAATTGAACGCTTGGATACACTTTTTGCCAACAGCCGCCGCAAGCTTATAAATCTTAAATCTGCTGTTGAGCACGAACAATTTGAACTCGATCAACTATTAAATGGAAAAGACGTAAATGATGCTGCTGTAAAAAAGCAATTTCAAAAACTTGAAACAGCCCGTAAAAATCTTGCCAATGAACGCCTGCAATTCGTAATCGGTGTCCGAAACATTCTGGGACCCGAGCGTTTTCAGCAACTAAAATCCAACTATAAAAAGTGGCAATAATGCTAAATGCTGTCAACACGCCCTGGGCCTGAATTATTTGGGGTAACCGTCAGCAATCATTCAACTAGGTCTCATGGCATATATTTTTTACTTCAATCCTGGAAATTCAGCTGGTGAACAGCAAGTGTATCGATCCGGAGAAAATTCTCTCTTCAGGCGATATCCTGGAACGGATAGAAGCCGTTTGCAAGCGGCATTTCTCCAATGAAAACGATCAGAACGAAAGCTATGTCTTCATACTCGACAGCCTAAAGGCGGACAACTTCAAGCGTCTGCGGGCCTACAAAGGCAAGAGTAAGCTAACCACCTATCTGTACTCCCTGATCAACTCCCTTGTAATCGATTTTAGACGCAAAAGGTACGGCCGCAGGCGAATACCTGCCGGTGTGGTAAATCTCGGCACATGGGCCGAAGCCGTATACCGCCTTGTTTGTTGGCAAAAGTTTTCCTTTGATGATGCGTATGATTTTTTGCAGATCGAAGGTTTGTTCGAAGGGCCTTATGATCAGTACCTAAAAGAGATTGCTCCGATTCGAAAAGCTCCCTGTCGAGAAAATCCCGCCTTTCACTCTCTAAATGAAGTTGGTTCCAATTCCTTGCAGAGCATGAATAACACCGGTTCCAATCCCCTTGAGTTCTTGATTCGGAAGCTTGATCACGAAAGACGAATTAAAGCGCTCAAGATAATTCGAGAGACAACCGCGCAGCTGTCGCAAGAAGATCAGCTATTGGTCAGACTTGTATACGGCTCAGAGCAGCCGGTTAAGACGGCGGCAAATATTGTTGGTTTTTCAGCATCCTCTGCCAGACGCCGGCTGAAACGCCTTTTAATAAAATACCGAGAACGATTGCTCTCAGAGGGCATTCGCGAACCGTAACGTGTCCGTCTAACGATACAGGGGCAAATATGGGAAAATGGTTGAATAAAACATTAACGCCGAAGGATTCACCGGAATCCCAAAACCATGCTGACATAGAGGATCTTGCGCGACTGGTTGACGGAAGGATAGATAGCACTGAACGCAAGCGCTTACTTCGTCATCTTAACCGTTGTGGGAAATGTTACCACATCCTGCAGGAAACACTTAAGGATGGTTCGCTCGAGACCTCCGAGAAACCGGACCCCATTCCATGGTGGAAAATGAAATCGTTTTATGCCCTGGCAGCCTCAATTATACTGATCTTAATCATTGGTGGTCAGCTCGTATTCAAACATCAGACACAACAACCCCGGGTCATTTCAGCCGTGCTCGATTTGAACCAGGAGTTGAAGGATATCCTACTGGAGGACAATGCCCTGCAGTGGACGAGCGTTGAACGTATTGATCGTCTGGTCTCAGCATTACAACAAAATGGACTTCAAGTAAAAAACGTGAATCGTGTTGTCCTCTCAAAGCCCTACTATCAGACCAAGAGTTTGTTCGGCCCTAAGGAAACCCTGCATATCCGCATTGAAGATAAGGTGGCTTATTTAGAAGTAAAAGAAGCTGAGTAGCATTAAAAAACCTGTTGCGCAACTACGGTCTGTCAAAAACAACCCATCCTTTCTGATACAAGCGACACTATTGAGTTCCACTCAATTGAGGCCTCCATTTCACAATCCCTCAAATGTCAAAACCCTCCAAAAATCACCGCATCGCTTTGAGAAAAACAATTGCACAAAAAGTGACCCGCCTATGCGATCTGTCCGTCTATTAGGTGTGCATAAGTTGGTTCAAAACATCGAATTAGTTTGGAAAGACGGCTTCTCGCAATTTGAAAGCTGAACATGCACCAATGAAAGCTCCCCGCAGCAGAGCTGACGGGGTATCGGGCTACAGATATAATTTCTTCTATACGATTAACCCATAATCCACAACTCCCAATTGGTTTTAGGTCCAATTGGGGCAAAACCGTCAAAGGAGGTGACGCATGCGTGCATTGAACCTCATCGAATGCGTACGGATTTCACGACTGCTGCGTTTATGCTGCAGGTTTATAGTCCCGGCGGTTATGCTCGTCGGCGGCATGCAAAGTCTGGCGTTAGCAAAAAACTCCCCTACCCTTCGGTTGTTTCCAACCACTGTCGTGGAAAGCATCAAGCATACCAGCGAGACGGCCAAAGCCATGGAGGCGGATCTTCAAAGCGTGATTGAACGACTGAATCAGCAGGAAGAATTATACGTCGCCAGCAAATGTGAGGGGGCTGAAGCAGAGCAAGGCTGCAAAGAAATCACCGGTCAATTGAGCCAAACGTATCTTGAGATGTTAAATTTGATGGAATCTCGCTTACCGGGTATGGAGAATTCGGTTCGGGCCACCAATACCAGCCTGGAACGTCGAATTCGCAAAGAATTAGGACGCAAGACCACACCTCGGGGCTTGCAGAAACTGCTTGAAAAAACACCCCTAAAATCTTCTGAACCGGCTCGCTACGGACGTCGCGCGGGTAGATTAAGTGAAAAGTTCAGGCAATACTACAGACTGGTAGCGATGGCACCCAGAACCGGATCGGGAGGCTCCCTTGCCGCCGTTGCCGCGGAGATATACCTCGATACCCAGGAGGTTCAGGATCTCATAGCCCTGACACGCGATGAAATAAGTCGTGCCAAGCTCATGATCGATCTCGATCAGATATACGGCATCATTACCCCTGAAATGTTTGAGATGGTAGGCCGGGTAAAGACGATTATATTTGGAGAAACCGGCGAAGAGGAAAGCATTCCGGATCCCCCCCAGGGTAGCACAAAAGCAGATTATCGAAGTCCCCTCGAGATGTAATCGTGATTCGATTCGAATTCAAATGGAGGTAAGCCATCATGATACAACGTAGCCAAAAACCAAATACGCGCAGAAAAGAATTTTTTCTAATCGCTGTCCTGGCCCTGCTGATGTTTGCATGCGGGAATAAGCAATACCTTAAACCTACCTGTACATTACCGTCAGGGGTGAATCTCGAAGAAGCCTTGGCTCATTCTCGAGAAGACCTTGACCGCTTGGAATGCGAGCCGATGTTTGACAGCTACTATGGGCGGCTCATGGATGTTGCCAAACGCGACCCCGATATCGAGAACAGACGCCGGTTCAGTGATTTTTTGGAGTGGGCCAACGATGAGGGTATTATCGATAAAATTCAAGCCCGCAATTATTACAACCGCTATTTCAACACGACATTCATGTCACTACAGGATGATTTTAACGTTTGTTCATCCTGTTCCGAAGATGCAAAAAGAGATCTCGAAGGTGAGTTGCAAATAGAGCTCGGGCAGAAAGAGGATGGCCTGTTAAGAGCCTGCCAGGATAAACAGGCATACTACGCCGCTGCGGATCAATACAATTCGATTTTGCTTTTGCTGGACGCCACCTGCACGGCATGCCGGAAGTGATACAGGAAGCTTCTTATGAAAACCAAATCTTATTCTGCAAGCGGTTTTTCGGCTGGATTCATCACCGGTGCGCTGGGTGTGCTGGTCATTGGAGCGATACTGCTGTACATGCTGAATATGTCGGAGGTTGTTGCCATATCCGTGTTAGACGTACCCAGTGTTCAACGAGTGCTTTCGTGGACCTATGAGAACCTGCGGTTGTCGGTAATCCCATTCTGCTTAACCCTTCTATTTTATGTCGCTTCCCTTTTGCGCTTAAAACGGTTTCTTCGAAATCCGCGTGTATCAGCGGAAAAAATAGCCCAAACCGACCACTTAGTAGATATTTGGATTAATCTGTTCTTCGGCATTGGCGTAATTTGGACAGCTATCGGCATGCGGGGGGCTTTGCTGGATGGAATCGGAGATTTAAATGCCCAGTCCGCCGCAAAACTGGGTGCGTTCTCTATCCTGCAGCGTCTCGTGGATGGAGGCATCTTGCTGGCGCTGTCCACCACAATTTTTGGAGCGGTTGGAGGGTACCTGTTACGTCTTGTTAAATCGCTGGCGGTTGGTACCCAAGTGAAAGCCTACTATAATCGACTGGCAGAGCAACAGACCGATGGCGTACACGCTACTCTGCGATCCATCGATGACCGTCTCAGTCAGTTGGTATCTTGTGCAAACGAACAACCCCCGGACCGATCTTGAGGGGTCAGCGTTCAATTCGGAGAAGCAAATGCATCCTCTGGTATCATCGCCAATATTTCTCTTCCACCGCAGCCCGGCCCTGTGGAATGATGTGGAAATGCTGCAGACAGATGTCATGAGATTTTTTGCAATATTGTGTTTGTGCTTAATGGCTATTTTCGCTCTGGTCAAAGCCTTGCCCATGTCTCCTCCAGCTGATCGGCCCACCATTGCTGAACCAACTGACTTAAACGCAGAGGCGGCATCACTGCAAAAAGAAATAGCGGTCCTAAAAGAAAAACTGACGAAGACGCAGTCTCAGCTGGTCGCCGCAACTGCAGCCGTTGAAAAGTCGACAGCTCAGGCTGCCGATGCAGCAGAAATCGAAGAGGCCGTCATTGCTCGCCTGTCAACCGCACGCAAGGAACTGGTATTGGTTTCGCAATCCCTTAAAGAAGCCCGGAATGAAATCAAAGAACGGGAGACGATGTTGGCCAAGATTGTGAAAGATATACATGATAAGCGGAGAATCCGATCAGAATTGAAAACCCAAATAGAAGATGAAACCCGAAATCTGAAAAAAATTCAGGCGACGCTGGACCAGCTCGCGGAAAAATTGGACCGGCCCCTGCAACAAAAACAGCAGATCCCGAGTAAACCCCCCCCCCCACCGGTCCCGCCGCAGCCTGCCAGGAAAGGATTTACTCTCCGGTTTGCCTCAGATACGGCCCTGAACACGCTGGTTTCCCGGGGCAAAGTTAATTTTTTTGCTCTGGCCGGAAAAAAAGCCTGGCAATTGAAACAGGCCGATGGAGGACCGGTTTACGTTTCGGTCAAAACTCCCTCAAAAATCTACGAGATGGAAACTTCCACCGTCCCCGAAGATTACGCAGCAGTCTTTCGCAGGCAAGTCGCTGCATTTGGTCGAGGCACGGTGACTTGGGGTGTAACTTTACCGGAACTAACGGCTATATCCATCAACCGGCTCATCAAGGATCGTAAAGGCGGCGATTTGATTATCATGCCGGACGGCGAGGTGATATTGAATTGAATACAACACGCAGGATAAGAGCGATCTTGGTTTCGCTGGCTGTAATTTGTGCGCTTCTGGCTTTCTCAGCCTGCGCTGGAAATCAAGTTCAACGCGGTATTGATCCCGATGCCGATGAACGTTCCCTCGATGCCTGGCTGGAAGATACCCTTAATCCGTATTTATTGCAGCAATTCGGACAACACCCGCGCTTTAAGGGACAGCCTATTTTACTGGTACGCATGCACGGCGACAATGTCCAATCTCACATTGATGAATTGACGGACCACATCCGTGAAAAAATTGTCGATTCTCTTGTGAGAGAGCCCGGCCTCGATCTTTTCTGGCGACCGGCAACCCGGCCCTGGAAGCATCACCGCAGCCTCGCAGACGTCTCGTGCGGCGATTACCGCAAAATCCGTTATTACATTGGCATCGACTGTCGATTGACGGAGGGGGAGCAGAGTCTTTATGTAAAAGTTCGGGCATTGAATCTTGCCGAGTACAAATGGGTATCCGGATTTGGACGATCCTGGAAGGGCACGCCGACTCCGGGACATTTGGCAGCGTTAAAGCGTGAGCATCCGGATGAGTACTTGCGCGGTTTGCGTCCGCTTCCGTTTTCCAGCCGGCAACCGGATCTGCTGGCTGCCTATCTGGCTTACAATCTGAGTTGTCTTTTGCGGCAGGGGGAGGCGGATGACCTGGTGGTGCATGTGGAAGACAGTTCCGCGAATACACCCGACTTTTTTCAAACCACGCTTCAGCTTGTGGGGAAATACCTGGCGCGCTTCAGGGAAGTGGAGGTGACCGACGATCCGAACCAAGCAAACGTTACCGTGATGACCGCAATCCATCCCATTCATACGAATATGGTTCAAATCTGGGTATCGGCCAGAGACCGCCGAGGAAAAACATATCTGCCCGGTGCGGAAACCGAAGCCTACGTGTTGATCGAACCTCAAAGACAACCGATGATGGCCGACTCTCATATAGAGCGGTCTCACGAATCTGCACCAATTTTACCACAGGCAGAGATACCGCTTGCTTTAATTTCATCATTCAACTTGATCACTCCCGTCAATCACGACGTTTGTGCAACCGATACCCCTTGGAGTGTCGGATCACGACGCATAAACCCCCATGACCATCTTCCCACAGGGGGGTGTTTAGCCGTTGAAATGCGCCTTTCAGCTCCGGCATATATTTTTCTGGTTGGTCAGGATGCAACCGGGGATTTAACGCGCATGTTCCCATCCGATTGCCCGGGCTTTCGAGGGATGGATGCATTCATTCCGTCAGGGGACCTGTTTCGGTTCCCCCCGCTTTTTGACTCTGGAGCGCGTGTCCTGGAACTGGGTGGGACACCCGGAATGGAGCGGGTTTACGCGATTGCCATCACGGTGCCGGATCTGGCCAATCGCTTCGGATCCCAGCTCAACGAACTTCAGGGGTTGTGTCACCATGGCAGAAGCTTTCCTGAAAAGCTTTTAGTCGACGGTAGCTGGCGATCTCATGATCGTATTAATCGATGGCAACGATACTTGAATCTCCTCGCCACACGATATCCTGAAAAAGTGCAGTGGAGGGAAATTCGCTTCCGGCATGTTCGATCATTGTAGCAAATGACAAAAAGGGGATTTTTCGACCATGAACCCTGTCAGGAAGTTTACAAAATTAATCATCTGCCTTTGCTTGCTGGGCTATGGACACCCCGTTTTCAGCACCGTCGAGACGAATACTCCGGATCCTGAAGTTCTATGGAATCATTACCTGGCGACGGATGCCCGCACAACTCCAGTAACTCAATTTCCATTTGAACATTGTTTCAAATCCGCAGCCCAAAAGCACAACCTTCCCTTGTCGCTTCTTTTAGCTGTGGCGCGAGGGGAATCCAACTTTAATCCTAAAGCGAAATCGGATCGCAACTGCCATGGCCTGATGCAAATCCAATGGCCTGAAACAGCCAAACATCTCGGAATTTATCGACTGTCGGCACTGTATGATCCATGCACCAATGTCGACGCCGGCGCTAAATATCTCAAAGAACTAATGCAGCGCTATGACAAAAATCTGCATCTGGCTTTGGCGGCTTACAACTATGGACCGAATCGTATTAACAAAACCTCCGCCTCCGGTCAAATTCCCGAGGGCGCTAAATGGTACAGCGGTTACATTTTTCATCATTTGAAACACATCATGCAGCCTGCAACGATCGCAAACGGATCCTCCTTAGCCGACAACCGGTCAGCTTACCGATTGCAAAAACATATCGCCATCATAACCTTTACCCAGCCCTTTCGAGCAGCGGGGTTTTACGACCACCTTCAAAAACAGGCTCCTGGATTGAATATAGAATGGTACCGCATCGGCTTGGGCCGTTATCAGGTTGTCATGCTCTACTCAGACAAACAGGCACTTGAAAACGGTAAAATAAAATTGAGGAACTTAGGGATCACCGTCAAATGATTTGTAGACCTTTTTGGACCTGAATCCGTCATATAAAATACAAGCCCGGTAAAAAATTTCGACCCATCGGGTCAGGCTTTGATTGCGGCCCAGAATAGAGGTGTTTGCCGTTAAGGGTACCAATGCAATAATGGAATGGTACAAAAATGGAATCGTAGATCTGATAAACGGATGGCGTCCTGATTTAAATTTCGGATGAATTGATTTGTGGGGGTCTTTATGGCCGACAACAAAAAGCAGATCGGAGAATTACTGTCGTTTCTACTATGGCTGCTGCTGATGTGCTTAGCCATGGTCTCCAGCGCGAGGGGTGAGGACCGGGCGCTGTTGATCGGTGTCGGCCGCTATGCTCAATTTGATGAAAAACTCAACGGCGTTAGCCTGGATATCCGCATGATGACGGAATTCGCGCAACTATTGGGATTTAAACGCCACGCAATCAAAGTTTTGGAGCATGAATACGCGTCAACCGAGAAGGTTTATTCAGCAGTTGAAAATTGGCTGATCGATGGAGTTGGTCCTGAGGATCGTGTGCTGTTCTATTTCAGCGGGCATGGCTCCCAGATACCGGATGAAAACAATGATGAAAAAGATCAGTTCGATGAGGTATTGCTGCTGTATGATGTTGCCCTCAAGGAGCAAGGCCGGTATCAGACGCTGACGGGCGTGTTACGTGATGACGACGTTAACACCATGTTGGCGCGGATGCAAAGCCGCAACATTTTAGTTATTTTGGATGCCTGCCACAGCGGCAGCGCCACGAGAAGCCTTCGGCTAAATCCCCGTTCCATTTCTGTGAACGAAGCCCAGGTGAAATACTTTTCCTATTCACCCTACATTGCGTCAGCCGGTGGTCAGGGCAGTTTCGACATGATGGAACCGCAGGCCTCAGCAGAAGTTGGCGATCATTACGTTGCGATTACCGCCTGCCGGGATGATGAGAAAACAGTTGCCACGGCCCAGGGCAGTATTTTTACCCTGGGACTGCGTCAGGTCGTCAGATCCGCAGCAATGGCAAGAGTCAATATTACTCCCGAAGAATTACAGCGCCAGACGACAAAATTTATAGAAGAGCAGATTCGATCCGACGCGGTCGCGTTTCATCCACAGATAGCCGGAAATATCCACCTCCGGAGGCGCCCCCTGGAATTGGTTTCCCTGGCCGGAGGCAACGGTTTTGTCCGCGAAGAAATGGAAACGCTGGTGTATAAAAGCAATGAAACCCTATGGATGCAATTGAATAAAATCTGTTTCGAAACCGGAGATGTATTGGAATTATCCGTTTGGATTCCTGAGCCGGGGTATTTGAACATCATGAGCATCAAGGCCAATGATCAGGCGACGGTTTTGTTTCCAAATCAATATCATCCCAATAATGCCGTGAACCGGGGGAAGCTGATCATCCCCACGGGTCACATGGGCTTTGAGCTGGTGACCGATGGACCCACAGGACCGAATTTAATTACAGCCTTTGTAACCAAATCGCCAATAAACAGTTATGAACACGGCTTCAAGACCGCAAAGGATGTATTGGCGACTCTTTCGCCGAATTCGACACGCGCCTTGATACTGCGCCAGAAGCAGGGTTGGCTGGCAGCCGGTAGATTAACTGCCGATATACGAGATGAGGGGCAATGCCGATGAGTTAAAATCGATACATCACCCTATTTCAACCAGACCGAATCACACAATTTTAGGAATTTTTGTAAGGAGGGCTTGCGTGAAACGCTTCGTTTGTCCTGGAGTTCTATGTATAATTGCCATTTGGCGCGGCTTTTCGCCCGCGATGGATTGCCGACTCGGTGCAGACTATTATTATCGGGCCAGGTCGGCTGACAATCGACAGCAGAGAATTGAATGGCTGCAGCGCTCGACAGACGTATGTCCCAACTTCAATGCCTGGTATATGCTCGGTCTGCTATATGAGCAGCAAGGTCAACCGGATCAAGCCCTCAATGCCTTCATGCAGGCCAGAGCGGCGGCCGGATCAATACAGGCCGAAGCCCTGGCCCTGGGACGTGAAGGTGAGATACTGTCACAAACCGGTCGCCTGCCCCAGGCACTTCGTGCGTTGGAACTGGCAAAACGATTTCATCCCGCACCCGCACCGGATTGGCTTGAAACGGCACTGAAAAATGCAAGAATTCAATCCTTTCGGTCTGTAATAGCTGCAGCGGACATTGCCTCTTTCTTAGAGGCAGACCCATACCTCAGCGAGAACGGAAGATTTGCCGTCCGCCCCGCAGTGAATCTGCCGGTGCATTTTGACTTTGATCGGGCGGATTTGAATTCTGCAGGAAACCGGCAGGTTCTGGAACTGGGTCGGGCGTTAACACGATCAAAAATGCGCCAGTGGTCTTTTGGGCTCGTCGGCCATACCGATAAACGAGGTACCGAAACGTATAACCAGATCCTCTCAGAAAAGCGAGCCAATACAGTGAAGATAGTATTGGAGCGACAGTTTTCATCCCTAATCGGACAACTGCAAGCAACCGGACGTGGAGAAACGGATTTACTTTACGATGGGGACGATGAAACGGATCATATGTTGAATCGGAGGGTGAAGGTCACCTTGATACCCTGATCGAATCAAAAATGGATGAACGTCAACCAATTTTAACTTCAGACATTGGTAAAACATAACAGAACTATCTGTTAGAGGCAAATTGCCGATTTCAATATATTCAGTGCCGGCTTTTTTAGATTAGATGATTCCCGCAATGGAGATGCCATGACATGTGACATAAAGAAAAAAGCAGCGCTGGGGGCACTTGCACTTTTAATTGGTGGTCTAGTTGCTTCAGTGGTGAACGCTGAAAACCACGCACTTCTGATCGGTATCGGTACCTATAAAACCAGAACGCTTGAGGGGCCGCCCCATGATGTGGCAGCGCTTAGTGGAGTGCTCGCGTCAACGTATGGTTTCAAACGCGAAAACATTCACACTCTGATAAATCAGGAAGCAGTCAAGTCTAGAATTCTTAACGACATTGAACAGCTGGCGCACAGAACCCAACCAGGGGATCGTATATTCATATACTTCAGTGGTCATGGAACCAGCCGTCGCGACGATCTGCTGGCACTGCCCCTGCCCCATGGGTCCGGAGCGTTGGTACCCGCTGATTTTAATGAAGATCCCAACCAATCCATACGGGATCTAATGTCGCAGCTCATCATCGGCAGGCGCGATCTCCGGCCCATGCTTGAACGACTCGACCATGACCGACAGGTTCTCATGGTTTTTGATACCTGCTTTTCGGGCAACACCGTTCGAGCAATTGGCGGGAACAAATCTGCAAATCTAAGCCGTCACATCTCGCTCGAGTCAAGGAGTGTCTTCGATGAAGAGCTATCTATTGGAAGTTTTGAAGAAAATTTAATCCATGACGAACCGTATCCGTATCAAAATATCTTTTATATTTCAGCATCATCGGAAAACGAGATTGCTAAAGACATCCAAAAAGACCTGCTCTATCTATATCCGACCATAGATGGAAAACCCCATGGGGCTTTAACGGATTCTCTTTTGAGAGTGCTGGCGGGCCAGGTGCAGATTGACACCAATAATGACGGAGAGTGGAGCCAGATGGAGCTGTATACAGCCTTAAGGTCACAAGTTCAGCAGCGCTTCAAACAAACACCTCAGGCGTTGCCCAAGCAGGGAGAAAACGCCGATCGTCTGCACGCCAAGGCGTTTTTCGTGCGCTCGAGTGGCGGCCTTGCGACACAAACTGAAACGCCGGCGACATCAAAGCCAACCATGCGGATTCGGATCACGGAGCAGTTGCCCGTTTTAAAAACACATGTATCACGGATACAAGGTGTAAAAATCGTAACCAATGACCCGGATCTCATCATCACCAAAGATGGCGATGCTGTCGTTGTGGCTCTGCCAAACATGCATCATCTCTGCCGGTTTACATCGTTTGATATTCACCAGGTGGTTGATCGCATTCGACGGCATCTGCGTATTCAACCCTTGATCAATCTCGCTTATCCCCGCCAGCAGTTTAACGTTGGAATCGAACTCATCGGCCCATATCAAAAAAGCATTGTCAGTGAAGATGAGACCTTCGGATTCGAAATTCGCACCGAAAAGCCGGCGTATTTACTCCTGATCGATGTTGACCCTTCCGGCGCAGTGCATGTCCTGCATCCATTTGACAAATCTGAGCTTCAGCTGCTGGCGCCGGGAGATAAACGGATTCTGACCGGCAGATGCCGTGCCCTCTGGCCTTTTGGGACGGAGACCGTGAAATTATTTGCGTTCACGCACAAACCCGACGAGCTTGAATTACTTTTGGGTAAAGAAGATATTCATCCCGACTCCGCATTATTTGGAACGCTTGAACAGCTGGTTGGGGTTCGCGGCATGAAATCGACCCGCGCTTCAGAACGAACAGATGCCGCTCAAGCAGTACTGAATATTACTAGCTATTCGAATGCGAATATGAGAAGATAATGACGTACCGGGGTGAACGGCAAAGGAAATGTACAATGCGACGTACGCTGACTATTTTAGTAATCATCTGCATAATTGAGTCACCCGGTTTGCTTGCTGCGGCTTATCAACCCGGCTACTCGTCATCTTATGCTCTGGTTGTGGGAATTAATGACTACCACCATTGGCCGAACCTGGAATATGCCGCAAAGGATGCCGCAGAGATTGCTGCTGTGTTAAAAACAAAGGACTTTCATGTATTCATCCTTACCAATCAAAAAGCCACCAAGCAAAATATTCTGCGCCAGCTGGAGACGATTCGCAAATCCGCTGATGCGAACTCGCGGGTAGTATTCTATTTTGCCGGACACGGACAGACTGAGGATCTGCCTGGAGGACGGGAGAGAGGCTACATCGTACCCGTAGATGCAGATGCATATGACTGGCAGAGTACAATGCTGCCCATGGACCAGTTGAATCGCACTATCAAGAAAATCAAGGCCAAGCATATCCTGCTTGCTTTTGATTCCTGCTACTCCGGCTTGGGTCTGACCCGATCGATAAAACGGCACACGGAACACGATTCCACCTACATCAAAAAAATGATGCAATCCAGAAGCATTCAAATACTGACCGCGGGAAGCCGATCGGAGCAGGCTATAGAAGCCGAAGGCCACGGGTTGTTTACGGATCATCTACTGGCGGCGCTATCCGGAGCGGCGGATATCAATTCCGATGGACACATAACCGCAACCGAGATTTACGCCACAGTGCGTCCAAGCATCACCAAACAATCCCACAGCCGTCAGACACCGCAGTTCGGTTATATCGAGGGCAACGGAGATATTATTTTCTATAATACCCCGGCAAAAAGAGAACGCACCATGATTTTGCTTGACACCCGCGTCGACGGAATTGATGTGTGGACCGGAAATACCGAGATCGGGCATCGACTAAAGATCGGCAGGCATCGATTGCCGACATTTGCCGGTCAAACCAGCATTATCGTCAAGAAAGGCGGACAAACTCTTTATCGAGAACAGGTTGACCTGCAGGCCAACCACGCTTTTCCCATCCGGATTGGAGGCAGCGTGCGTGTTTCACGCCAGCGGGAACCTTTCTCGACACTAACCATCACCAATCGGAATGTTGAAAATTATTCAAATTCGCTCGCTTATGATCTGGATGGTGACGGCGAGGAAGAGATTATTACCGCCTCAGGCAGCAGCCTGTATGCGTTTAAAGCCGACGGATCGACGTTATGGAAAAGAAAATTCAAATTCTCGATCACGGTAAATCTGATTGATGATTGGAATTCACAACCGGCCATCGCCTTGTCAGGGGTAGATTATAACAACGTACATCTCTTGCTCTTAAACAGCGATGGAGAAGAGTTGTGGCAGCATGTCAGAAAAATCACGCACCATCATGGTGGCAAACCGGACGGCGGTGGAAGAATCGCCAAGTTAGCTGATATTGACCTGGACGGCCGAAAGGAAATTATAGCCATCACCACTGCCGACTACGCTCTAAAACCCCGCGGTATCATCGTATATGATCAGCGGGCTACAGAATTGTGGCGCTATCTTATGGGACCCAGGCCACAAAACATCGTTATATGGGAGAACGTGCAGGGACGCCCCGACATTATCATCGGCACATACAGTTCAGCTGACGGAAATCACGAGATGCATAACGGAACCCATGATAGGCAGAGCTATGTCATCAGTGTCGACGGCTATGGTAGGACAAATTGGGTTAACCCTATGGGCGAATATTACACCGGTGTTTGTGTTCTAACCGTCGATTTAAATAATAATGAGCGCCAATCCTTATACGCCCACAAGTTTACGTCATTTACGTTGCGCGAGGATGATGGCGGAATCTACAAAATTTCTAGAACCGGAAAAACTATCCAGCGCTTTGATACCAAAAACTCCATTTTGAGTGTTGCGGCTGCCGGGTCTGCTTCAACGCGAACAAAATATTTGTATGCTGCAGATCATGAAATGAATTTATATAAATTGGACGGTCGATTGAATCTGTTACAAAAAAAGCCACTCAATGCCACATCACCTAACCGGGAAATCAGGCTGGTTGGCGTTCACGATTACGATGGTGACGGTTATAATGACCTCTTGCTGTATTCCTTTGAACGCCTTATGAGCGACAAAAACCCACTCACAGCGAATAGTCCGGGGACCAACGTGTTCTATTCCAACTTGAAATTTCAGATCTATTCGCAGGATTTTTCCAAATTGATAAAAAGTATTTCCCTTTCAGAGGGCTGGCGGCAACAGAGTGGCTTTACTGTCACCGATCTCAATCGTCCGGAGATGCCACATTATCCGTTCATGGCGTTGAGCGACAAGATTGTAGTTTACAATTATTAGTCTCTGATCTTTTTACCAGTGTAAACCATTTATCTTCGTCAAACGTCTTAAATAACAAATGCTATTGCCTCAGTTAGGGGCAATCTCTATATCCATGCTGGTGTTCGCTCCTATGCAAAATTACGCTCGCAACTCATAAAAAAACAGGAACCAATCAAAAGGATCCGATCGATTAGATCATCAACTATGAGCTCTCAGCTTATTCGAAAGGAGGAGATAAAGATGAAACAAATTAGAAATGGTTTACTTATTTTTATCGCGCTTGTGTTTCTGATTTCATGTGCCAGCACCTATCCGGGCTATTATAACACCCAGCGTGGTGCGGCAATCGGAGCAGGCGTTGGTGCACTGTCGGGACAGCTCGTTGGTAAGAATACAAAAAGCACCCTTATCGGAGCCGGTGTTGGAACATTGTTAGGCGCGATTGTCGGAAACGCTGTTGACCAGCACCATCAAATCATGAGAGAAGCGGCTTTGACGAATAAACGAATTGTCTATTATGATCATGAAGAAGATCATGCGATCGAGGCGATTCCGGGGCCTGAAGACCAACACACAAAGTGTCGCAAAGTGACCAAGCGCGAGTGGGACAAGGGGTATCTCGTTGGCGAAAGGGTTGAAGAAGTCTGTGAAGGCGAAAAACTTACCAGTGAGTATTAAAATCAAAATATAGATAGTTGACTGTAATCTGTTTTACGGTCGACTCCTCCGCAGTTTTCTGCGTTAATTGGATCGAAACATTAGATGATACCCCGCGGCTTGCCGCGGGGGAGTTCCTTATAACCCGTATCAAAAAATCTTTAACTTCGCTGTTGGCAACGAGTTGTTACGCTCCTGATATCTGAAATGGCCAGATCATGTGTGGATTAGTAAGTAAAAGTGATCATATTCAAGAATAAACGGGCTTATTATAGCCGAAACTCATCATTCAGCAATATTTCACATTTTGTTATGCAATAATAAATAAAAACTTAGAGAAAAGATTATATGCCGATAGGCATGCGACCCAATAATGC